>CENX01212879.1_pt1 | contig 18308 bp, 16 predicted proteins | sample 361321 | NCBI WGS metagenome assembly CENX01 (sample SAMEA2619678, study PRJEB7988) | marine metagenome | isolation source: saline water (ENVO:00002010), including | reverse complement strand
GAAAAATACAATTCTTTGGGCGCAATGCATGGAACCATAATGATCTTTTTAGGTGTAGTGCCCTTGGCATTTGGTGCTTTTGGTAACTATTTAGTTCCACTTCAGATTGGTGCTATAGATATGGCCTTTCCAAGATTGAATGCGGCATCTTATTGGACATACTTTTTAGGTTCAATTATAATGGTAGTCGGGTTTTTCGTACCTGGCGGTGCAGCAAACTCTGGATGGACTTCATATCCTCCTTTAGCTGATGTTGCAACTGCAGGTCAGACTGTCTGGTTGCTGGGTATGGTAATGTTAATTACTTCATCCTTATTGGGTTCGGTAAACATAATGGTCACAGTAATTCAATTAAGAGCTGAAGGTATGACTTGGTTCAGATTGCCAATTTTTGTTTGGACGCAGTTCATAACTGCTTTTTTGTTATTGCTTGCATTTCCTCCGCTCGAAGCTGCAGGTATACTTCAATTGATGGATCGCTTAGCTGGTACTAGTTTTTTTCTTCCAACAGGTCTAGTGGTATCTGGTGAGGTCCTAACCAATGCTGGGGGTGGTAGTCCTTTGCTATGGCAGCATCTTTTTTGGTTCCTAGCTCATCCTGAAGTATATGTTTTAATTCTTCCCGCATTTGGAATCATATCTGAAATAATTGCTAACAATACTAGAAAGCCTCTGAGTGGATATAAATCTTTAGTGTACGCGATGACTTTCCTCGGCTTTATGTCGTTTGTTGTTTGGGCTCATCACATGTATTTAACAGGTATGGGAACAACTATGGGCGCATTTTTTCAAACAACAACGATGATCATATCTATTCCATCGGTAGTAATTCTAACGGCATTGCTCCTGTCATTGTGGGGAGGTTCGATTCGCTTTAATACACCCATGTTATTTGCGCTTGCTTTTTTACCCATGTTTGGAATAGGTGGTTTAACAGGTTTGCCTCTTGGTTTGGCTGCTGCAGATATTCATCTTCATGACACCTATTATGTAATTGGGCATTTTCATTATGTTGTTGCGCCTGGAACTCTTTTTGCTTTATTTGCTGGAGTTTATTTTTGGTTTCCTAAGGTGACCGGTAAAAGCTTGAACGAATCTTTAGGTAAATTACATTTTTATTTCTCCTTTATTTTTATGAATGGGGTATTTATGCCAATGTTCATTCAAGGTCTAGCCGGTGTATCAAGAAGACTCGCTGATGGCGGTCAAGCTTATGCGCACGCTGCTGATGTCATTTATTTAAATGAAATCATGTCTTGGTCCGCATGGTTATTAGGTATGGCTCAACTATTTTTTATCTCAAATGTAGTCTTAACATTATTTAAAGCGAGAACTGGCGAGATTAACCCATGGAGCGCTACAACTATTGATTGGACAGAAACTTCATCACCTCCATTGGGTCACGGTAATTTTGAAAAAGTGCCGGTTGTATACAGAGGTCCGTACGAATACAGCGTACCTGGTTCCAAGATAGATTTTACCCCCCAAACTGAGAAAGGTTGAGGATGGAGATTCCTTACGGAGTAAAAGAGCGTCCTGACACAGGCTTAAACAACGCAAAATTAGGAATTTGGTTGTTTCTTGCATCGGAAGTAATGCTATTTGGAGGTCTTTTTTCTGCCTATATTTTTTTAAGAACTGGTGTTGATGATTGGCCAATGGGATCTAAATATCTTGATGTAAAAATGGCTACACTAAATACTCTTTTCCTGATTACTTCCTCTGTTACCATGGTGATGAGTTGGGCTTCTTTAAAACTTAATGATTTTAAAAAATTTAAATTATATGCTGGATCTACATTGCTTTTAGCTTGTGGGTTCCTCGTCATCAAGTATTTTGAATATTCATCAAAATTTAGCCATTCTTATTACCCCAGCACTGATAACTTTTTGGGCATCTATTTTACAATGACTGGTCTTCATGTCATTCATGTTATTGGAGGAATAGCGGTGATTGCGTTTCTTTTATTTCCGGGTGCCAAAATGTGGGAAACTGACCCTGAGAGGTTTACCAGCAGAATAGAAGTAACAGGCCTTTACTGGCATTTTGTAGACTTGGTTTGGATTTTTTTATTTCCAGTATTGTATTTGCTATAGATAAATGAGTACGCCATGAAACCCGAAGAAGTAAAACATCACGTCAAAATTTATCTTAATGTTTTTGTAGCATTGCTTTTTTTAACAGTTGTAACAGTAGGTATATCTTATATAGATATAGGTGTCGGTCCTGGTATAGCCCTAGGTCTATTAGTAGCCAGCGTCAAAGGTTCGCTTGTTGCTTGTTACTTTATGCATCTATTAGATGAAAAAAAGACAATATTGTGGACTCTATTTGCTACAGTCATTTCTTTTATGATATTGATATTTGTTCCTTTAAGTTCAATGATTTCTAATGCAGGCTATTGATCTATGTCATTAAAATCCTTTCACATTTTTTTTATCATAATTTGTGCATTACTCATGATCTTTGTTAGCAACTGGGCATTGAGCGAATCAATTCCTATTTTGATTGGCTCAGTGGTTTCTTTTTTTGTACTTATTTACTATGGTTATACCACCTTTCAAAAACTTAAGGCTTTACCTAAATGAAGTTTCGCTTGATAATATCCATTCTAGTTTTAACCATGATTTACCCTGAAACTTTGCAAGCCTGCGCTACATGCTTTGGTGATCCCGATGCATTGGCTACAAAAGGAATGAACAAAGCTATTGCTGCCATGTTGGGTGTGACTGGCGGTGTCCTAGGTGGCTTTGGCTCATTAATATTTGTTTTAAGAAAGCGAGCTATAAATTATTCCGATAAAATTCAATCTAATCAAATAAAAGAAGAAGAATAGCCTTATATGCTAGAAATTTTAAGAAAGCTTGGTCTCCCATCAGTATCCGCCTCTACACAAGGGCCAGCTATTGATAATATCATTTCAATGGTTCATTGGTTAATGCTTGTCCTGTTTGTAGGATGGGGAATTTTCTTTATTTATACACTTCTCAGATTTAGGGAGTCAAAGAATCCAAAAGCTGAATATGGAGGTATAAAAAATCACTATTCATCTTATGCTGAAGCAGGGGTCGCATTAATCGAGATTGCGCTTTTATTCGGTTTTGCCTTCCCCATTTGGGCTAGCAGGATAAATGATGTTCCTCAAGGCCCAGATACTGTACAAATTAGAGTCATTGGTCAACAATTCGCTTGGAACATTCATTACCCAGGTGACGATGGAGTTTTTGGAAAAACAGATGTTAATTTAGTCAACGAGCAAGACAATCCTATCGGTATAGATCGATCAGATAATTTTGCCAAGGATGACATTTGGACCATCAACCAATTGCACATCCCTGTTAATACTCCTGTAAATATCCTTCTTTCAACAAAGGATGTAATTCATAATTTTAAATTGCCTGAACTGCGAGTTTCTCAAGATGCAATATCAGGAATGCAAATCCCTGTCTGGTTTGAAGCTACAATGACCAGCGAAGAATTTCTTGAGCAAAGCGTTGGAACTGGTAGAGAAGGTAAAGGATTTCAAATTGCATGCGCGCAATTATGTGGTCTAGGACATTCTAAAATGGTTGGATATATGACTGTTCACGATGATGTAGGTTATGCTAATTGGCTTGAAGAGCAAAAAGAATATTTGCTTGAAGAAGAAGAAGATGACTGGGGTGATGACGAATGGTAGTCTTCGCTATTAATTAAACCCGCTCTTTCTTTTGCCATTATTATATTTTTTATTATGATTTTGATAAGTACTTCATTCTTAAGAAAATTCTCTAAAATTGTTGTTTTGTGTACACTATTTTTAATTTTTTTAGGAGCTTTGATAAAAAGCCATGAAGTTGGTTTGTCTGTTCCTGATTGGCCTTCAAGTTATGGATATAATATGTTCACATTTCCTATCTCACAATGGGTTGGAGGCATTTTCTATGAACATGGCCATCGATTATTTGCAACTTTAGTAGGTTTTCTAACTTTATCTCAATCATTGCTCATAGCATTCTCCAGTCAACCTCTTTGGTTAAAAAAAACAGCTTTTTTGGCACTTTTTCTTGTAATTCTTCAAGGTATGCTTGGTGGTATTACTGTACTTTTTTATCTTCCTCCCTTAGTTTCTATGGCACATGGAGTTTTGGCACAAACTTTTTTTGTTATAACTATATTTATAGCTTATTCATTATCCAATGCGCGCTCTAATAAAAATGATAAAAAATATAGTAAAGAATTAAAAAATAATGCTCTCTTATTTTGCGGTTTAATCTATGCTCAACTTATTCTCGGTGCGCTGATGAGACATACTGCTTCTGGTCTAGCGATTCCAGATTTTCCAACCGTGGGGGGTCAATGGTTGCCAACTTTTTCGGATGAGATGATGAATAATATAAATGTTATACTATTTGAAAATGATCTAGATCTTGTTGTTCGAGCACAATCTTTGATTCATTTTTTGCATAGGTTGGGAGCAGTTGTTGTATCATCATTTCTGATATATTTTTTTGTATATTATAGAAGTTATTTTAATCATGATAGGCTGAGTTCAAAAATTTTTAATTTGATTATATTTGTTATAGTAATTCAAGTTGTACTGGGTGTTTCAACCGTTATGTCACAAAAAGCACCGTTTATTGCAAGTTTTCATGTTGTAACTGGAGCTGCATTACTTGGACTAAGTGTTCTATTGTATTTGAATTTAATACCTAACGAATTAAGACGCAGAGCGTTATGAGGTTAAGTAAACCCCCTGCCATTTCTTTATCTAGCAAAATTGCCGAATTAAGTAAACTAAATATTTTATCACTTGTTCTCGTAGCGACTTTTTTGGGTTTTTATTTAGGCAGTAATGGCGAAATGGAATATAACAAGCTATTGATAACTTTATTAGGAACAGCGCTCACCGCAGCAGGCTCAGGTTCTCTTAATCACTATCTGGAAAGAGATGCTGATAAAAAAATGGACCGTACTCGTAATAGACCTTTGCCCTCTGGAACCCTCACACCTTTATTCGCTGTTTTATATGGTATGGCATTAGTCGTTATTGGAAGTATTACGCTTGCATATTTCGTCAATTTATTGACCGGTTTTTTATCCTTGTTAACTGCTTTTTTGTATATAGTTGTCTATACACCACTAAAAAAAATTACTTGGCTAAATACATCCATTGGTTCAATTCCCGGTGCTTTACCTATTATTGGTGGATGGACAGCTGCAAGTGATAGTATTGGTCCTATGGCATTGGTCTTGTTTGGTATTATGTATCTTTGGCAGCATCCTCACTTTTATGCTATTGCTTGGCTTTGCAAAAATGACTACGCTAAAGCTAATTTTAAAATGCTGCCTGTAATTGAGGAATCTGGATCACGAACCATGAGACAGATATTTTGGCATCTTCTTTTAATGATACCTCTAAGTTTTCTCCCTTTCATTCAAGGCAATCTTGGTATAATTTATTTAGTTGGTGTAACAATAATAACATTTATCTTTTTTCTGTCCGCATTACCTTTAGCAAAAGATAGATCTAGTAAAAGCGCATTGCTTTTACTAAAAGCATCTGTTTTATATTTACCTGTATTACTATTTATAATAATCATTGATAAAGGGTTGGGATCATGAGTAGAAAAATTAGATTTACTATTTATGGTATAGTTGCATTATTTATTGCAGTAACATATTTATTTAATAAATCTGAATCGTTTGCAAAGCTTCCTTTAATTGGAAAAGTTCCTAGCTTTACACTTGTAGATAGTGAGAATAAAAATATTACCAAAGAAGATTTAATTGACAAAGTGTGGGTCGCTGATTTTATTTTTACAACTTGTCAAGGAGCATGTCCAGTCATGACGGGTAATATGAATATTTTGCATAAATCTTTTAAATCAAATAATGACGTCAGAACAGTTTCAATTTCAGTTTATCCTGAATATGACACACCGGAGGTATTGACTAATTATGCCTCACAGTACGATGCTAATATAGATAGATGGCATTTTCTTACAGGGCCTGAAGAATCCATAAAAAAAATAATTAAAGATGGTTTTAAAATTGGAGATTATGAAGATATCATTTTTCATAGTGAAAAATTTGCATTAGTTGATAGAAATGGCAATATCAGAGGTTATTATAATGGAATGAAAACAGAAGAGATGTCACAATTGAAAAAAGATATTAAAAAGTTATTATCTGAGAAAGCATGAACAATAACGATAGTTTTTGGCTGAGAATAATCTATGTTATTTCAATAGTTATCTCAGGTGCTGTTGCTTTTTTAATTTTAGGGCCAAGACCCGAGGGAATTGAAGGCTCTCTTGATGTCTCGGGTTTACCCTTAGTTAATGCTTCATTAAATCTTGTTACGACTGTCCTTTTGATTCTAGGTCTTTTCCTAATTTTAAATAAAAAAAGAGCACTACACAAAAATGTAATGCTAACCTCATTTGGTACTTCTGCGGCATTTTTAGTTAGTTATATTATATATCATTGGTTCAAATCTGGACCAAAAAAATATATTGGAGAATATCCCGAAATGTATTTCTTCATTCTAATAACTCACATTATCCTAGCCGCTATAATTATACCCTTAGCCTTGATAACGCTATATAGAGGCTGGACAAATAGCCTTCCAAAGCATAAGAAAATAGCTCGCATAACTATGCCAATTTGGCTTTATGTTTCTGTTACAGGTGTAGTAATTTATGTAATGTTGTACTAGAAATAGTTTATTCATTACATTTCACAGAACATTATCAATTAATTAGAGAATAGTATGTCTAAAAAACCTTCCTATAATGCAAATGATGTTGCCAAATATTTGACTGAAGCACCTGATTCAATTAATCTTTATATATCTGATCTAGAGAAACAAATATCAAACTTATCAAATATAGGATTGGCATTATCTAAAGAAAAAGATATGTCAAAACTCTTAGAAATGATTCTTTTGGAGGCTAAAAGGATTGCTAATTCTGATGGAGGAACTTTATATATGATGACGGATGACCAGAGGCTGCGTTTCGAAATCATGATGACCGATTCTTTAGATTTTCATATGGGTGGTACATCAGGAAAAGATATTCCTTTTTATCCCATTAAATTATACAAAGATGATGGAAAACCTAATGAGACAATGATAGCTGCCTTTGTTGCTTTGACTGGCCAAACGGTGAATATTAAGGATGCTTATGAGGCAAAAGGATTCGACTTTTCAGGAACAAAAATGTTTGATGAAAAAACTGGATATAGGTCAAAGTCCTTTTTAACAGTGCCATTAAAAAATCACGAGGATGAAATCATTGGAGTTTTGCAATTATTAAATGCACAGTCCAGCGAAAAAGAAAAAATAATTTCCTTTTCGAAGAAAGTACAAGGCATGGTTGAAGCCTTAGCAAGTCAGGCAGCTGTTGCAATTACTAATAAAAATTTAATTAAAGATTTAGAAGCTCTATTTGAATCATTTATCAAATTAATCGCTTCAGCTATTGATGAAAAATCTCCCTATACAGGTGGGCATTGCGCAAGAGTCCCAGAAATAACCATGATGCTAGCAGATGCTGTCCACAATACTAATTATGGTCCTTTTGCTAAGACAAAATTCAGTGAAAAGGAATTATATGAACTGAAAATTGCAGCGTGGCTACATGATTGTGGTAAAGTCGCTACACCTGAGTTTGTGGTTGATAAATCAACCAAGCTTGAAACCATTTATGATAGAATCAATGAGGTCGGAACAAGATTTGTCGTTCTCCACAGAGACGCTGAGATAGAAAAATTGAACAAAGAACTAAAAATTGAAAGAAATAAATCTTTATCTTCTGATCAAAAGCAAAATGAAATAAAAAAGCTGAACAATGAGTTTAAAAAGACTATTGAACAGCTTAAAATTGACGAAAACTTTGTAAAGGAATCAAATATTGGGGGCGAGTTCATGTCGCCAGATAAAAAAGACAGAATTAATGAAATTTCTAGATACCAATGGCAGCCAAACGGTGAGATGAAAAATTTTTTATCGAAAGATGAAGTGTATAATTTATCAATAGCCAGAGGAACATTAACTGCTGAAGAGAGAAAAGTGATAAACGATCATATTGTAGTAACCATTAAAATGTTAGAAGAATTGCCCTATCCTAAGCATTTAAAGAATGTTCCAGAATTTGCTGGCGGCCATCATGAGAAACTGGATGGAACAGGATATCCAAAAGGGTTGACTAAAGATGAAATGTCAGTCCAAGCAAGAATTATGGCAATTGCAGATATTTTTGAAGCCTTGACTGCTAGAGATCGTCCATATAAGAAAGGTAAAACTTTAAGTCAGGCTATGAGAATACTAGGGTTCATGAAAGATGATGCCCATATAGATGTTGACCTATTTGATATTTTTGTAAAGGAAAAAATATATCTAAAATATGCTGATGGTTTTCTTGAGCCTGAGCAAATTGATGAAGTCAAAATCTAAATAATTTTAATGACTCCTGAAATTATATTTGTCATATGTCTAGTTCTTGTGGCATTTATTTTATTTATCTCTGAAAGATTTAGCATAGATGTTGTAGCGCTATCTTTACTAAGTGTTCTATTTTTTGGAGGTTTTTTATCGATCGATGAAGCACTAGCAGGGTTTTCAAACCCGGCTGTAATCACAATCGCTTTGCTTTTTGTTTTAAGCCATGCACTTCAGAAAACCAGAATTTTAGAATACTTAATTGTTAGAATTAATAAAATCGTCTCCAAATCAAAAAATCTTGGCCTTGGAGTATATTTGTTGACAATTAGTGTTGCAAGCGCTCTTATGAACAATACCGCTATTGTAGCGATATTTATGCCTGTTACGATTAGAATAGCTCATCAATATCATCTTAGTCCATCTAAATTATTAATACCGCTCAGTTACGCAGCGATTATGGGCGGCACGCTTACACTGGTTGGAACCTCTACCAATCTAATTGTTAATTCAATATATATTAATTCTGGCAATGAGCCATTGGGTATGTTCGAGTTCGCAAAATATGGATGGATAGCCTTAATCATAGCTTTGATATATATATTATCAGTAGCACCAAGAATTTTACCATCAAGAACAGTTACTTCAAGCTTGACCCAAAGTTATCATATGGCTGGCTACCTGACGGAAATGAAAATATCGGAGGATTCACCCTTAGTTGGCTCAACATGCTTTAAAAGAAATGTTAATCAAAATTATGATGTTATCATTTTGGACATTCAGCGTCAAGGCAGGTTAATTACCTATAATATTGGCCAGGAGGTTCTTGAAGCTGGCGATATTCTTTTTGTTAAAGGGAGTTTAGAGAGTTTCTTAAGAATGAAGGAAGTTGAGAAGACCACATTATTAACAGATGAAAAACTAACTCAAAATGAATTAGAGCAAGAAGATAATATATTAGTTGAATGTATGGCTACTGATAAATCATCAATTGTTGGCAATACATTGATAGATTCAAATTTTAGAAAAAGATTTGGGGCATTTATTTTAGCAATTAGAAGAGAAGGGGCAATAATAAGAAAAAAGATCGCTCATGTTGTTATTCATACTTATGATGCGCTATTGATTTATGGAAATAGAAAGCAGTTGCAGCAAATGGCTGCAAGCGGTGAGTTTATTTTAATGGGTGAAGTTACAGCGGATCTATTAAAGGTAAAATTATGGTGGTTAAGTATATTGTTAACAATAGTAACAATAATTTTAGCCGCTTTTGGAATTCTACCCATAATTAAAGGGGCATTATTTAGTTGTGTGATCTTATTGTTACTGAAAGTCATTACGCCCAATGAGGCTTATCAATCTATACATTGGCAAGTCATTATATTAATTGCAGCTTTAATACCACTAGGAACAGTTATACAGTCTACAGGAACTGCTGACTATATTGGGGACAGTATTTCAACTTTGGTGAGCGGGTACGAAAGAAAGATTCAGCCCTATATCTTATTGGGTATTATTTATGGAGTTACAATGATCTTAACTGAAATGTCCTCAAATACCGCAACCGCTATTATCATGACACCTGTAGTTCTTTCAGTATCTTCACTAATGGGGTTTGATGCAAGGCCATTTATATTTGCAGTTTGTTTTGCCGCTTCAGCTTCTTTTAGCACACCAATTGGCTATCAAACCAACTTAATGGTATATGGGCCAGGTGGATATAAGTTTCTTGATTTTATGAAGGTTGGGCTTCCACTATCTTTGATATTGTTAATACTTGCTGTAATTTTAATACCTATAATTTGGCCGTTCTCTCAGTATTAAGCATAGTGCTCAAAGGGCGGGGGTATTTTTTAAACAATTTCAATGAATTCCAACAAAACTAAAAACAATCGTTTAAAGTCTTTTATTGATAATCCATCCAAATCTTTATGGAGGTTAGCGATACCTATAATTGCAGGGATGGCGATACAAACTTTATATACGATAATTGACATGATATTTATAGGCCGGCTTGGAGGTGAATCTATTGCTGCGGTTGCATTTAATTTTCCTATCTTCTTTTTTATTATGGGCTTAACCTTTGGTTTAGGCAGTGGTGTTACTGCATCCATAGCTAGGTTTATTGGCGCTGATGATAAAGTAAATGCCGATAATGCTGCTGAACATTCTGTAGTGATAGCATTCATTCTTAGTCTGATTTTGACTGTTTTAGGTTTAATATACGGGAAAGACATTTTAATATTGATGGGTTGTACAGGTAATGTCATAGATCTTTCCTATGATTATTTGCGAATAAGCTGTTATGGCATCTCATTTCTAATTTTTTCAGCATTCTTTAGGTCCATTCTTTCAGGCGAGGGTGACATGAAACTTCCCATGATGATAGCAGCTTTGGGTACCGTTTTAAACACTATCCTAGATCCAATTTTCATCTTTGCTTTAGACTTAGGTGTAGCTGGTGCAGCCTGGGCTACAACCATAAGTCAAATCGTTGTCTTTCTTATTTTTGTATATATGCTTTTTGTCAAAGAACATGCTTATGTACAATTTAAAATGAAGGATTTTTCACCATCTTTTTTTATAATAATGGACATAATAAAAGTTGGCTTACCTACTTCAATACAAATGATAATTATGTCACTTGGTCAGGTTGTTTTTAATAAGATGTTGGTTTCATATTCTACTGATGCAGTTGCGGCTTATCAAGTAGGGGGAAGGGTTGATATGCTGGTTTTTTTACCAATAATGGGTATTGCATCAGCGCTTACAACCATTATCGGTATGTTTTTTGGGGCAAAAGAATATGATAAAATTAGGTTTATAACAAAATATGGTATCTCTCGCTCTATCCTAATAACATTAATTGCCTCGGTTTTTTTGTATTTTAGTGCTCCATGGGTTACAGTTATATTTACAAACGACCTAACTATACAATCTATTGCATCAAATTATCTTCAAATGATTTGTCTGATTTTTCCTATGATATCCATTGGAATTACAGTTGGGCGAATATTAAATGGTTTGGGCTTGGGTATGCCATCTTTGGTAATTACAATCATTAGAGTAGTAGGAGTAGCGGGTCCTTTGGCGTATTATTTTGTCTATATTTTAAATAAACCACTAGAATGGATGTGGTATTCAATGATAATATCTGCTATAATAGCATCAATAATATCATCAATATGGTTAAAGGTTGCTTTTAAAAAGTTACTTCCTACATAGAATTTGGAGTTATCATGCCTCTGCTAGATGAATCAGATATCAATTCAGAAATTGAAAATTTACCTGAATGGAATTATACAGAAAAGACCATCACAAAAGACTATTCATTTGATACTTATTTATCAGGGATAGATTTTGTAAATAAATTGGCATTAATTGCTGAAGAAAACAACCATCACCCAGATTTATCGATTGGATGGTGCAAAGTGAGCGTGACTTTTACTTCACATGACCAAGGAGGTGTTACTGATGATTGCATTAAGATGGCTAAACTTTCAGAAGCCTTATTTATTAAAAAATAAATTATTTATATTTTTAATTTTATTTCAAACCTCTCTTTCTTCACAAAATTCTACTAATGCCACTCAAGCCACTGCAAATCCTATCATTGATGGTAATGTTTTGGATGATTCGGCATGGAATAATGCAAACGTTATAACAAATTTTACGCAAAAATCTCCTGATGAAGGAGAGCCCAGCTCTGAAAAAACTATTGTTAAGCTTATTTATTCATCAAAATTTTTATATGTAAGCGTTGTTTGTTATGATTCAAACCCGGATGGTATTGTTATTTCAGACTCAAGAAGAGATGCTCCATTAAATAATACTGATAGCTTTATGTTTGTTTTGGATACATTTAAAGATCAACAAAATGGATATGTATTTGGTACCAATGCGGCAGGTATAGAATATGACGCGCAGGTCATTGGAGGGGATGGAATGTCTATGAATAGCAGTAGACAATCTGTAGGGGTTGGCGCTAACCTAAACATAAATTGGGATGCATCATGGGAAGTGAAAACAATTATCGGAGACTTTGGTTGGAGCGCTGAGTTTGCAATTCCATTTAAAACCTTAAGATTTTCAAGTCAAGAAAATCAAAACTGGGGAATAAACTTCCAAAGAAATATTGCCCAAAAAAATGAACAATCCTTTTGGGCTCCAATTCCACGACAGTTTAGTTTAAATCGCTTGAGTCTTGCTGGAAATGTTACTGGAATCAATATTCCCTCATCAAGAAATATCAAGATAATGCCCTATGCTTTGGGCTTGTCAAATAATGCTAATGAAGAAGATGTTAAATCGGATGAAACAAAAAATGATTTTGGCTTTGATGCAAAGATTGGCATTACTTCAAGTTTAAATCTTGATGTAACCTACAATACGGATTTTGCTCAGGTTGAAGCAGACGAGCAGCAAATAAACCTTGATAGATTTAGCTTATTTTTCCCTGAAAAACGTTCTTTCTTTTTAGAAAATGCAGGTCTTTTTTCTTCTGGTGAAAACACTTTTTATGGTCCTGATATTGAAATGTTCTTTAGCAGGCGTATTGGCATTGCTAATGATGGCTCTTTAGTACCTATACTTGGGGGCGGTAGACTGACTGGAGAGATGGGAGGTTTTAAAATAGGCGCTCTTAGCATGCAAACCAAAGAGGTCAAAAACATTGCAAACGCTGAAAATTATGGAGTCTATCGTATAAGAAAAGAACTGCCCAATAGAACTAATTTTGGAGCATTGATAACGTCTAAAAATGACTTGAATTCTAGCGCTAACAACAAAGCATATGCGTTAGATGGTGCGTATGGAATTGGTGAAACAATTCAATTAAAAGGCTTTTTAGCTACCTCTGACCTTCCTGCTGATTCAGATAATAATGGTGATTCATATGCCTACATGCTTGAAGCCAATCGAAATACTCAAGCCTTAACAACGCAATTACGATACAGTGAAGTTGGAAAGAATTTTAATCCCGAAATGGGATATGTTAGAAGGCTTGGCTATCGAAAGATTTTATTTCGGATTTTAAATAGAACTAGACCTAAGGATTTTTATGGCATATTAGAGCTAAGACCCCATATTACCTATTGGAGTTATTGGGATTTTGATGGCTTTCAACAGTCAGGTTATTTGCACATTGACAATCATTGGGAATTTAGAAACGGTTACAGAATAGATACAGCAGTAAATTTCATTTGGGAAGGTGTCAAAAGCCCGTTTGAGATAGTAAACGGCGTTACAGTTCCAAATAATTCTTATGCCAATAGTGAATTACATACGAGGTTTAATTCTAACCTAACGAAGCCTATTAGCCTAATTGTCGTTAGTAAAATTGGTGGTTTTTTTAGTGGAAACAGAAGAAATACTGATACTACTTTTCGTTTTAGGCTTGGCGAAAGATTCACTTCTGAGATTATATCTAAATACAACGACGTGTCTTTGCCGGAAGGAAAATTCTATACCCATCTTTTGAGATCGCGTTTTACTTATGCATTTAATCCACAAATGTATATTCAGTCTTTGTTGCAATATAACAATCAATCCGATCAATGGTCAATGAACTGGAGATTCATATGGCAACAATCTGCTGCAACCGGCCTTTACATTGTTTACAATCAAACTCAAGATTATGATGGAATACCCACCGATTTAAATATTCGATCTTTAGTGTTTAAATATAGCTATCTATTTGATATCGATTGATATATTAGTCTTTTTTAAAAATTATGGCTTATCTTCTCACCACAACATTTATATGGGCTTTTTCATTTAGTTTAATTGGTCACTATCTTTCTCCTATCATTGATTCGTGGAGTCTTTCCTTTTTTCGCACTTTAATTGCTCTTTTAGTTTTCATTCCATTCATTGATTTTAAAATTTCTCGCAAGCATATACTTTTTATGATTTTAATTGGTGCAATTCAAATAGGAATAATGTATTTAATGTATCTAAACGCATTCAAGTTTACTTCAGTGTCAAAAATCCTCTTGTTTACAATCACTACTCCTCTGTACGTAACTTTTATAGCAGACCTTATTGAGAAAAAATTTCGCTCATTTTTTTTAATGTTAAGCATAGCATCTATTGTGGGTGCCTCTTTTTTACGCTTTAATTCACCAGCTCAAAACGATCTAATTGGATTTTTTTTAATCCAAGGTGCAAATTTTTGTTTCGCATTAGGTCAGGTTTTGTATAAATTTTTTGAAAAATGGACCGGAAGAATTCCTAACGGAATGAGCGATTTTGCATATTTTTACATTGGAGCTCTAATTTTTACAACAGTAGGCTTTTTATCTTCTGATGTAAAAACCCCGCTACCTAATGACATTGCAACTTGGTTGTTGATTGTATGGATGGGAGTAGGAGCATCAGGGTTGGGATTTTATTTTTGGGATAAAGGATCGCTTTTTGTTAGCTCAGGTACATTAGCTGTAATGAATAATCTTGTTATACCGTTAGGCCTTATGGTGGAAATACTATTTTTTGGACAAGCTTTAAATTCAGAGACTTATTTAATTGGGACACTTATTATCGTCGTTTCGATATTAGTTTCTTTGCGCAAATAGAATTTTTATATCTTTAGAAATATTTTCTTTTTTTTCATCCAATATAGCAATAGCCAGAATATGATAAGGTGAAAAATTGCAAAAAGAAGTGACCCGAAAGATCCTTCATTCAGTTCAAAAAAAACTGTTTTATAAAGATAATAGTACCCGTTTACAACGCTTTCATTTAATTGATAATTAATCCTCAACAGTATCTTCGTCCATATGCCTGAAATAATAAAAAGAAAAATTGAATTCGACCCTAGAACAGCTAGACCTTTGGCTACGCTTCTATACTTCTTTATATCAATAATGTATATCATAAAAGAAATGAAAAGAGTCGCAATACCAGCTGTAAACATTACATAAGAGCTCGTCCAGAGTTGTTTATTGATAGGCATTAAAATGCCCCAAAACAAACCTATTAGCAAAGATCCTAATCCTAAGACAATCATTCTTTTGATATTATCCTTAATTATTTTATTAGTAATCATCATAGTACCAACTAGGAAACCAAAATTAGTGGTTGCGATGGAAGGAATGGTGCTTAGTATTCCTTCTGGGTCAAATGGTATGCCCATACCTTTATATAGATGACTTTCCCCTAATAGTAATTTATCAAATGCTAAAATAATATTTGTTTGTAAAGCATAAGGGTCTGTTCCATGGTAGATGCCAAAGATCTCCATTAACCCCCAATAGCCAATTAATAGAGCAATTGTAATTTTTACTATGTTGCGGATATCATTTTTCAATACGATGATACTTGAAACAAAATAACAAATCCCAATTCGCTGTAGCACACCGAGGATCCTTAATGAAGACCAATCCCAATCTTGTCTGATGAAAGGAAATGCATTAAGCAACAGACCGATTAAGAAAATGGAAATTCCTCTTTTAAAGGTTTTTAAAAACAATGGTTTGGTGAGGCACATATCATATTTTTCAAATGAATAACGCATTGAAATGCCTACAACAAATAGAAAAAAAGGAAACACTAGATCGGTAGGTGTGCATCCATGCCAATTGGCATGTTTCAGTGGCTGATAGGCTTTGGCCCACGAACCAGGCATATTGACAATAATCATAAATGCCAAAGTCAAACCTCTGAAAGCATCAATTGCAAGTATTCTTCTAAGAGTTGGATGATTCATGCTTTATTTCTTCCATAGTTTTGTTTAATTGAAAGAAACTTGATCATTATCAGCCCTGGGATTGTTGATAAAATTACCCAAATGAAAAAATTAAAATATCCAAATGATTCTTGGATCATTCCGCTAAACATGCCGGGGATCATCATCCCCATCGCCATGATACCTGTACAAATTGCATAGTGGGAGGTGCTATTCTTACCCTCCGATATCATCATCATGTATAATAAATATGCAGTAAAGCCAAAACCATAGCCGAATTGTTCAATGCATATCAGTGTGCCAATCAATATTTTGTTTGAGGGCAGCGAATGCGCCATATAAACATATACAATGTCTGGTAATTTCATAGCCAAAGCCATCCATACGATCCAAAACTTAAGACCTTGTTTTGCGATTAAAATCCCCCCAACAATTCCTCCTATTGTTAAGCATGCAGTTCCCAATGTTCCATAGAGAAAGCCATATTCAACATTGCTTAGTCCTAAACCTCCATCGTTCAATGAATCAAGCATAAATAATGGCGCAATCTTGACTAACTGTGCTTCTCCGAATCGATATATTAAAATAAAAATAATTGATATAGATATGGATGGTTTTAAAAAAAAGGATTTTAAAATGAGGTAAAACTCTCGAAATAATTGGCTAGAATTATTACTTCTGTTTTTTTCAGTTTTAGGTAACACTTTATAATGATAAAATGCGCTCATAAATAATGTGACTGAGAGGGCAAAGAATAATAATGACCAGGCAAAATAAATTTGACCAGTAAGATCAGTCAAATATCCTACAATAATTATAATCAAGCCTTGCCCTGTTATGATCGCTAGTCTGTAAAAAGTGTTCCTAATGCCAATATACCATGCTTGATCATGGCTAGATAGGCTAAGCAAGTATAATCCATCTGCAGCAATGTCTTGTGTTGCAGAGCTAAATGCAATTAACCAGAAAAATACTAGTGTATATTTAAAAAAAGATTCCAAAGGGATGGTTAGGCCAATCAGAGCAAGACAGCAACCAATAAGCAATTGCATGCCTATTATCCAAGAACGTTTTGTATTTACTGTATCTATTATTGGGCTCCAAAACGGTTTAATAACCCATGGTAGGTATAGCCAGCTAGTATAAAGCGCTATATCTGAATTGGAAATATTCAAATTCTTATATAGTACAACTGAAACTATCATTGTTATTGCCCATGGTAACCCCTCTATGAAATAAAGCGAGGGTATCCATTTCCAATGATCAGAAGAGGAATTTTTTTTCATTTATATAATGATATGATATTTGTGTTGCTGTAATAATGAGAAAGGATTTGATTATGGTCATATTTTTCTAATGCCATACTCAATGCACCTATTTGACATAGGCCGACTCCATGACCCCAACCTCTTCCTTTCAATAGGTAGCCATCTTCAACTTCTTCAATTTCAAAAGCAGAGCTGAAAAGGAAGTCCTTTGATAATACTTTACGGATCTCATATTCTGAATTTAAAATAATTGATTTGTTTTTATTCAGTTCATTTAAATATCCAATTTCTAATTTTGCTATCCTTGCCGATTTACCCTTTTTTATGGGAACTAATGATGTGATGTCAAATATTTTAATTTTTAAAGTTTTATAAACATTTTTAATAATGCCTTTTTTACTGAGTGCAATCTGCCATCTATAGTATTTTCCATTCTCATCAACATTACCAATATATTTCTTTAAGAATGATTCATCTAGTTTAGTGCTACTGCAAAAGGGCGTTTTGTCATTTATGTAATCATTGATAGATCGCAAATATGGAACAGGTTCTCCTTGCCATACATTCTCATAATCTTCTGAAATTCCCCCACATGATTTTGAATACCTAGCATCACAGATCATACCTTTGTGGGCAAGAACTTTGCCTCTTGTAGATTTTGCGCTTTTAATAGAATGTGAAGAAATATGATTGCAACCGTGATATCTTTGACAGCAATCATCGTTGCAAATATCAAAACCCAGCGAAGAATGCTTTTTCTCTTTATTGGCAAGAAACCATGATCGCGCTATGATGGTTTGAGCTTTTAAAAATTCTGTCGGACATTTTTCGCTCATTTCAGAGGTACTCACACACATTAAATATTGTTCTAAGAAAATTTCATTATAAACCAATAAATTAGAATCATAAATTTTTATAATATGTGAGCCCC
>CENX01009686.1_pt1 | contig 18334 bp, 11 predicted proteins | sample 361321 | NCBI WGS metagenome assembly CENX01 (sample SAMEA2619678, study PRJEB7988) | marine metagenome | isolation source: saline water (ENVO:00002010), including | reverse complement strand
TCAAAATCGATATCGAGCTGACCATATTCATTTGATAAGCCTTTGCCTACTATTTCTCCATCAAGCATAAATGCACCGACTACATCCTGCAAAGGATCACCTGTGCCTTCATCGGTAACTATAACATTTATAAAGGAGTTATCTATACTAGAATTGTTATCTATGCTTAACTCCATTCTACTTGGCTCTTGAAGCCAAACACTCAAACTTGGATCACCCAAGACTCCATACACATGGTGATAAAACTCACCAATATTTGTACCATTTACTTGAAGACCTAGAAATTCTTGCTCAACAGCTTGCTTGCCTACATGTAGAGCGGGAGCCAACTCATCAACTTTTCCTTCAAGCAAATCATCCCACAATGCGCCACAAAGAACATTGTTAAATCTAGTATCAGTATCTAAATCAGAAGGTCCAACCATGGCAACAGCACCTTTAGGAGCATTTATTGTACCAGCAGTCAATAACGTCTCACCAAAACAAAATACTTGCTGCTCATTGCCAAAATCACCAGTATTACAAACAAAACTAAATACTACCGGTAAAGAAAATGAAGGATTTAATAAATCATTAATTTCATCTAACCTAAATTGAGGCTTATGCCACCCTCTAGCATCACCCCATCCTCTATAGTTAATAACTCCGACACCCTCATTCCATGAAGCTTGAATTGCATCTGGGTTAGTTCCAAAATTATAGTTGTGCTTATGAAAAAAAGAACTATCTACATTCTCATATCCAAAATGATTTAGTTCCTCAAGCAACCACTTTGATGTCCAAACAGGAGTTACCGGCCATATAGATGGTGGATTACCTTCACCGCTATAGTTACCAGCAACAACAAGTGCATTATTTAAATAACTTGGATCGGGAATAAACTGCTCATTTAACTGAGCGTAGTGAAGATTTCTATTAATTATATTTGATAGATCCGTAGCACTTCCGATTGACCATCTACCTATAAAAAAGTGAGGAGAAAGAGGATCTTCATTGCCATCACCAGCATCAAAGAATGTATATGGATAGTCAGTTTGGTCATTCTCTGCTTCATTATAGGATGGAATCTCATAAGTAGGTATATTATAATTATCATTATTTTGATTAACATCACCCACCAAAAGAACATACTCAAGCATTTGGTTCTGACTATAATAATTAATTAAATAGTTTCTCAAATCGTCATTAATGGCTCCATTAATTCCATAAATATCACTATCACCTTCCCTGAAAGAAACCACATCCACATCAAAGCCTTGAGTTTTCTTCAAATTAGTAAAAAAAGAAAGAGCTGCATTATTTAAACTTGAATTTGAAAGTACTATTAAATAAGTACCCCTTCCATAGCCATCTTCTCTATCTTTAACAAAATTTTTCTTTGAAATGGGAATCATATCAGATAAAAGCGTAGATATTAATAATGACAAAAATAAAATTCTTTTCACGTTTTATTCTCCTAAAATTTGATTTAAAATACTTATAACATCAAGAATATCGATATTTTGATCCTCTCTTTTATCGCTGCTACATAGCTGAAAACCTGATGGGCTAATTTCATTTAAAATTATATCTAACAGTATGACGATATCAGTGACTTGTGAGTACCCATCATGATTCAAATCACCTTTCAAGCAATCATAAGGTGGATCATAAACTAGACTTAAAGCATCTAAAGATAAGCCCCTGTATCCAATGGTAATATCAGATACTATTCCAAGACTAAGCTGATTATCAGTAGATTGTGGGACTTCGATACCATAATAGTAAGACTTATTATCACCCCAATCTTGATCATAAAAGCTAGCGATTCTTAAGCTATCAGATGAATTAAATAAATCAAAAAATAACGTATCCTTATCCCACTCAAGCTCATACATCATATCTAATTTTAAAATCGCATTCACAGGCTCATCTAATGCGATATTAGAAGAATTTATTCGAATTGGACAAACTGGGGTGTAATTTGGATATAATAAATCATATTGAGATAACAGTTTTCCATTTTGAACATTCCACTCTCCGCACATATTCTCCCAGCTATACATATCATTAAAATCATCATCCAGTAATATATCATACCAATCTAAATAAAATTCTAATTCTAAATCACTTGAAAGGTTCACTTCTTGAACTATTGGGAATATGTCATCAGAAATAATTGTAAAAGTATATAAGCCTTCAGGAAGATTTAAATTATTTTGTCCTGAAAAAACAGAAAAATCTTCACTGTAATTATCTGTCTTAACATTAAGTACAATTGCATCTGAATGATAATCAGGCACATCAATCATCATATCAATATTAAACTCTGGTTTTGGATCTAGTTGAACATCATACTGACCAACCACCTCTGCACTTGGGACAAAATTATCATAATATGAATCATAATATCCATGCTTTGAGAATTTAAGATCAAATGAATCATAATATAATAATCGATGATATCTTCCAAATTCATTGGTTAATCTTGGCGCTAAAACGCCACCAGACATCTGAGCTATTTCAACTTCAACACCCTCAATTGGCATTCCATTTGAAGCATCAGATACAATTCCTTTTATTTGATACTTATCAGGACCAGTAGGATAATTTATTCCTGCTGCTCTTTTCATTAAATGAAAAGCTCCAGGAAGATTTCTTTCAATTGTGTTTTCAATCAGATCTACATCATCTGGCTGCATATTTGCAGTTCCAACTTCAATCAAATATTGTATACTTCCAGCCTGAGAATAAGACCAGTCATGGGCATTCCCTCTCATTGAACCACTAGCTGCAAAATGATATGTCCCATTTCCTACTTCTTTAGGAGTTAATTCAGCGATTTCTTGACCTAAAGGCTGTATAACTTGATAATCAGGCGCTAATTTTGCACCTGGCCAATTCCATGGATAGATAACTCTCTCAGCAACGCATCCTGATCGAGAGCTGTGATAAGCAATTGATAAAATAAAATCATAATCAAGCATAAGCTTAGAAATTATAGAAATCTCATTTTCAGAAAACGGAGCTTCTCCTCTATAATAATCATAGTTTGAAACATAAGATGGATTAGATGAGCATCCCTCATCAGTCTCAAGATACTGATCTCCAAACATCCAATTAAGTGGATAATTCCTATTTAAATCAACTCCATCTAAATCATTTCCATAGCCGATGGGATCATAGTCAAAAATTCCATTTTGATTTGCATCAGTTTTATTTTTCCTATAACTAACATCTTGAACCCAGTTCTCCTGTTCATCAATCCAGCCATGAACAACACTTAACCCTTCTGGGTTATGCGTTGGAACAATCCAAATTTCTGATGAATATAGTATACCAGCCAGTGATTGGAAGTCAGCAGGATGCTCTTCAGGGCGTAGGAATCTTTCAATTAGTTCCATAGACACTTCAACACCTAGAATTTCTTCGGCATGACACTGTCCCAGAATTAAAATTCTCGGTTCATCTTCATCAATATGAGCATTAAAAGATAGTTTGACAGCCCAAAATGGTAAGCTGTCTTGATTTGAAACACCAAGCTCAATAAGCTTAAAAATTGGTCCGCTATTTGGGTATGGAGAGTTAATATTAAGCGTGTCACCAAACTCTTCGTTTAGTTCATGTAAAATTGAATCAATTTCAGAGTATGTATGATATCTTTCCGATAATGGACTATCAGACTTTAAAATCTGAAATGATAAAAATAAGCAAAGTATATAATAAATCATTAGAATGTAACTCTATGAATTTAAAATATACTGAACTGCTTGAATCACATCTAGGACATCAATACTTCCATCTCCGTTAGCATCTGATGCACATTGTTGCAACTCGCTTGGGAAGGCATTGTTTCCTAATACAATTCCAACTATCTGAATAACATCTAAAATATCAATATTACCATCATTATTAACATCATATAAAATACAATTAGAGTCACTTGATGGCGTAATCATCTGAGCGTAGATATTTGTAAGAAGCTCTTTACCGGTACTTCTATCATCTTCCCAATATGCAAGATATAAGTTACTCTCCTCAGATAAAACACCAAACTCAATATTTACTTGACCAAACGGGTCAATTGACAATGGAATTCCTCCATCTTGATATATAGCTCCAAAAGAGTCTAGCTCTTGGAAATAAGCGTCCCATTCAAAAGACAAATTAAGACTCTGATCTATATCAGCTGCGCTTCTCATATCTTCCCACCCAACAAGATATGTACCTGTGTGTGTTGCATAGACTGAAGGATTCTGCTGTTGACTTCCTTGAACTGAAGCAACGTCAATTTCTTCAGATAAAGATGCTTCAGTATCAAAATAAATTTTCGTGCAAATAATATTTTTATCAGGATTTTCTTGCCCAGTATCATCAACAAATGAATCTCTTCCATCAGTCCAACAAGTAAGATATTCATCATTTACTACGCTATAGGTAATATCAGAATTGATTTGATCTCTGATTTCACCAGAAACTACAAATCCGTTATCTGATCCTAGAATTTCTCCATTAAATGAAAATATTTGGGCAAATAAATCAGCATCCTGATTATTATCAGCTGTAAAAAGTACTATAAACTCATTATCTCCAATTGCATGTGATTCATATTTAGGATTATCACAGCTTGTGCAAACTGGGAATTGTGAAATAGTTTGTCCACTACTATCAACAAATATCATATTTAAACCTGTTCCCATAAAACTAGCTTCTTCATAAACTACAGCAAGTCCATCATTTGCTTCATTCGGCAATACTGCTTGAACTAAATTATCAGAAAAACTAGCCTCTACGATATTTACTGGTTCACCCCAAACTGAAGCACCACTAGCATCATATTTATTTAAATAGATTCCATATGAAAATGCTAGGCTTGAATATGCTAAGTAAAAATTATTATTTACTGAACAAAGTCCAGAATATTTTTGATCATCTCCATTAGCATCTACCTGATTACCATTGTCATTTCCTAAAATATTTAAATCAGAATCGATCATTTGAATATATTGCAAATAAGGGCCATCGTATTGATGAAAGTTCATCATAATAGATTCACCAATATTTGCTAATTTTGCTCGGTAATAATAGTTGCCTCCATGAGGTCCCTGATAAGGGTTTAAAGATAAGGGGGAAGCTGTTTGGTGAGTATTCATATCCATATCCTGCTCAACTACTAGTCCATATGTGTACGAACCTGGGCGACCAGTACTAAAAAATCTATTATCTTCCCAAGCAACTAAATGCTTTCCATCTGAAAGATTAATTGAATTACTCAAAAGAGCGTTTCCATCTACGCCATACCATACTTCTTGGCCATTATTTTCAAGTGAAGGCCCTGCAGTCGTCGCGATTTGAAGATCAACGCTTATATTAGCCCCATCTTTTAAATCAGCCCAGATAACATATGCTTCACCATTTGAATTGCATTTAATCAGAGGATCTTTCTGAGGTCCAGAGTCTTGGTCGATTGGTATTCCGGAGCCACCAAATGTAACATCTCCATCCGAACCTACGTGCTCTAAATATATATCTGCACCACTCCAAACTGGATTATCTTCACCTCTACCATCCATCCAAGTAAAAAATGCGCCACCATTATTATCTACCGCCATTCTCAACTGGTCTTGATTATTTATATCATTCGCAAGCTGAACACCATTTTCGGCCCAAAGCATATTACCCGAAGCATCCATTTTTTGAACATAAGGATCTACATTATTAAATCTCTTATCTTCCCAATATATGAATGCGTGAGTACCATCTGTTTTAACTCTGGGTGAAACTTGCTGCCCCTCATCATCACATACTACAACACCGTTATCTGCAAGAAGATTCTCACCATTAGAATTTATAATTTGAGCATAGACATCTCCATCATCATCACTTCTTAAATCTCTCCAAACTACAACTACATTATCACCAAAAGTAGTAACCTTAGCCTTTGTTTGAAGGTATTCATCGTCACATATAACTTTTCCACTGTTAGTATCATCTTCATCCCACAGAGTTTCCATATTGGAATTAAATCGTTGCGCTCTAATATCACCTGATTCTAAAGTACCTGATTCACAATCTGATGAACATCCATTTACACAACTACTTTCATCAAAATAAATATCTTCATTATCTGAACATTCAAATATATCTAGAGTAACGCCCTCACTCCATACCATCACAGCGCTACCATCACCAGAATACTCTAGACTAAAGCCACCACTGACCTGGCTTGAAACTATTTCACCCTGCCCAATAGTTAAAGGGCCATCTGATGATAAGTGGGTTCCCCTATAAGTCCCAGACCCATTCTTATCAAGCCAAACAGCAAATGCGCCACCATTACCATCTATACACAAGTTGTGACTTGATTGCTCACCAGTTTGATTTGAAAGAGGCACTCCTCCAGAGGCCCATAGCTGATTACCGTTAGAATCGATATGCTGACCATAAATATCACCATAATAATTCTCATCTCTATAATCACGCCAAATTATATATGCTCCTCCTTGATCATCTGGTACAATTAAAGGATCTTCTTGTCTACCATCAACATCTACAACCACAGCACCTCCATCTCCCCAAAGGTAATTTCCATCTGAATCAATTTTTTGAGTGTAAATATCTCTTATTGAGTTTCTAGTATCGGACCAAGTCATAATTAAACTTCCATCACTTGCAACAATACCACTTCTTTGCCATTCTATGTGAACTCCTTGTCTCAATGGTAATCCCCCATCTTGCCAATTAAACTGAGAAAAAAGACTTGAAGCAATAATTAGAGCGCTTAATAATATTTTATACATTCTTATATATTCCTATTTTATGTTATAAATTGATATTCCATTCTCAGATGCAACATATATATCATCATTATGCACCTTTACATCATATACGTAATTATCGTTTCCAACATTTAGTATACCTTTAAAATCTAATCCAAGTGACTCATCCCAATCATAAATGAGCACTCCATCATTTCCAACAGCCAAAGCAAGCACACCACTCTTATAGTCAATTGCATTAATTGAGTAACCATCTGCAAAACTTAAATTACCAACTATTTCACCATCTGAGTCAAGTAACGCCATGTAACAACCTCTATCATTATCAAATCCTCCAATCACCGTTTGTCCTATAGAGAATATGCTTTCAGCTTCTCCTCCTTGGAGATAAAATGAAGACCAAGGCACAAGAGGGCTATCTGAGTTATGTTCATACTTATAAACCTGTACCCCAAGTCCACCAAGAGTGAGGCTCAAAAGATTATCAGCATAAAAAATCTTCATTGCATCAATACTAGGATTAATTGCAGCGTCACAACCATCATTTTCAAATAATGCTTCACCGCCAAATGGATCAAGAGTTTCAAAATACTTTCTAATTCCCACAGAGGTTGAATATTGATCAAAACCATTAGGTAGCCCATCAACTTGATGCTTTTGTAAAGTGAAAACTATTGTTGTATCCTGTATTGCATCATTTATTGCTAAACTTCTATAGGTTAGACTATTTCCACATGCATCCAATGTAATACTTGGACTCCCATCAAAAAAATAAACCATAATACCATCGACATCATCTAACACAAAAACCTTATCCTTTATACTGCCTGAAATTGCTACATCATATGCAGCATCGTCACCAGTATTAGGATTTATATCAGCAATATGATTCACTAGCTGCAAGGTATCAGAGTCTGTAATATCAAATCTAAAATAACCATTACTAGAAGCAGCTGCAACTAATACGTTATCAGAAATATCAATGCCCCTACAAGCATCTATGGTCTCGTAATGCCACTCATCTAGAACCTTAATCCCCAAAGGATCAGATTCCGTACTACATCCCAACAAAAATAAAATCGATAATAAAATTAGCTTCATTGTAACTCCTTAATACAATATGTTTAAATTAGAACTAAATGAGACTTTATAAGTAATCTCAAACTTATTAAATTCTTTGAAATCAGAAACCCAGTAATAATCAGACTCGACATTTCGATGCCGATACTTGAATTTAAACTGATTATTAATCTGATTAATTTTTTTATCTACCCAAAATGAAAAATTAAACTCACTATGAGTTCTACCATTATGCAGTGCACTCTCTCTTGAGCTGAATGATAAATCATCATCACTCTCTGCTTCATAAAACCTATTTTCAAACATAAATGAAGTTCCAAAGCTATCAATACTTTTTATCTTTCTTGATTTTTTCTTGAAGCTAACTCCGAAATTATGTTCTCCATATGACCGATTCACATTAGTTGAATAATAGCCATTATTAGTTGAGATATTATCACCATCTGAATAAGAATACCATATACTGTTTGATGATTTTAAGAATCTAAAATAATATTTCATCTCAAATTGAATTATACGTGTATCAAATTCCGTAAAACTTTTATTATAAAAATAGTTAGTATTATTCAGTTTTAGTTTTATCCAATTTCTATTCATCAATGGATGTGAATATGAAACAGAAAAACTTTCAATAGAAAATGTACATACTTGATATTGCTCTTTTGACATATCATGATCTATATAGTTTCTCAAATAATATTTAGGAATATATCTATGTGAAAATTTCATCGATTGGTATGGGGCAAATTTAATCCCTATTTGAGATTGGAATATATTAAATGATTTTTCTGATGAACTAAAATAATGATTTCGAGTATAGGCAAAATTAAAATCAGTTTTTAAATCTTTAATTATATATGGCTGATAATCTATTTTAAGCTTTGGGGTAATATATCCGCTATCAAATGCACTGGCATCAACAATACTAGGCAATAAAGCTGAATCAAGATTTAAATTTGATAATCGGAATAAATTATTATCATAACCCATTGATACTGAACTGGTATAATAGATTGGTACTTTGAACCCACTAAATATAGTATTAGAGCAAAGTGCTGATAAGAATAAAAGAGACAAAAAAAATTGTCTAGTCTTTATCATATCTTTTTACTCTTATATATGTATTGCTAGGATCTTCAATTATAGCATCTTGGGTATTTGCATAATATGAGTTCTCTCTGGAATAGAATGAACCTTTACTAATTGTATAGTAATGCTTTCCCTTAGGAACGTTTATCCAGCATGTTCTCCATTTACTTACTTTCTCGCCTGTTTCATTTAAATTGCTAAGGGAAGATAATTCAGATGAAAACGAAAATGTTCCAATATCAAGCCCATTTTCTTTAATAAATAAGGAGTAATCGTTAGCCTTAGAATTATGAGAGGGATTTGAAATTCTACTAAAAACTCTAATAGAAGTTGGACCCTCAACTTCAAATTTCAATTTATCTGAGTTCTCTTCCAATTTATACCAATATCTTGAAATCAATTTTCCACTTTTTTGGCTTTTAGTATCTATTTTATATTTTTTCTGACTATTTATTGTACTGATAGTTCTTGAAACAAGTTTAGATCTATCAATCTTATTAACCACTGTACGAATAATTATTTTTTCATTTGATTTTCGTTTAACATGTAAGTTTTTAAAATCACTATATTTTACATCTAAAAACCAAATACCCGCATCTGTAGTAGTCCACCCAGGTCTATTTTTCAAGATATGTTTGCTCATTGATTTATCTTTAAATGAAACTGTTTCAGAGGTACCATTTAAAGAAATATCAACTTTGAATTTTTGTTTTTCTTTTTTTTCTTTAGCGACTACTTCTCTAATATATAATTTGATACGCAATGAATCATCATTTGAAAATGAGCCCAAATCTTCAAATTCCAATCCAGACTTATCTAATTCATAATACTTATAATTTTTACTCTTTTTCTTAGAATTAGATATTAAAACTGATTTTTCAGTTCCAACGGGATCAATTGGTTTTGCAAAAAGTAATGCAAAAAAAGTAAGAATGAAAAATTTATATAATAGAATCATTGTCAATTTCTTTCATTTTATTATTAACTTGTATAATACTAGATATTGCAAGCCAAGCAATTAAAGCTAGAGAAGCTAAAGTGCTTAACCACACAACTGAGAAACGATGCTTGGTTTTAATACCAAATAATTCACCAGCACCAACCTCAACATTATCATCATTAAAACTTAGATTGCTATATGGCAATCCATACCATTCACATAAGTTATTTATATTTCTAACATTAATAACAGGAATTTTCTGTTCACTTAAAAAGTATTCAACGACAGGTATTATTTCTTGTTGATACTCATATTCATCATAATATTCATCATCTAAGGCATCGGCTATAGCTTCGTCTTTACCAAAAATCAATCCAGGTAAATACATTTTACTACTTGTAGAGTCACCTAAACTTGCTGAAGAGCCACCAATATTTACATAAGCTTTATAGTTACTACTTTGTTCTTTGTATTTTTTAATTCTTTTATTTACAGCCTCTTGCATTTGGGCGCCAGAGATAATATCATAATTATTTTTAATAATTTTATTTTCTAGTATTTGCTTTGTATTATCTGACAACTCATCTAATTGGTCATTATCACCACCTAACGAAAATGCTTTGCTTTTATAATTAAAAAAATTTGCATCAAGTAGAGTATTTTCAATTTCAATCCATGTTTTATCGATTTGATTTGCACCCCATGAGGACGATCCTATCGAGCTAATAATTACTGGGTATACATTTGATGCTTTACATGCAGCAAGAAAAGCAATATTTGCTCCTGGAAATGACCCTGTCATACTTACTGCGATAGTATCAGAAACATTAGAAATATCACTAGAAATGCCAATAGCGCTAAACCAATCAATAAAGACCGCTGCAAAGTTAGGATTAGTTGTGGCTACTTTTGATTCTAGAAATCCTCTTTTTGTTGTCATTTGAGAATCGGTTGAGTCAACTCCAACAAGTCCAGATTTAAATCTATCAATAACTTTAGGCTTATCAAGAACTTTTGTTAAATCAAGGGCGTTCTTCATTATGGTTGCAGCTTCAATTTTAAGTTCATAATCTTTCGATTTTGTAAATGAATGTGATTGATAAGAAACATATACAAGCAAGAGGTTAAGCATAGCTACTAAAACTAAAATATAAGTTCTTTTTATATAGGGTCTAAACATAGTGAGCCAAAACCATTAATATTAAGTTAATAAAACTAGCAATAATTAGTATTATTGATGAAGTGGTTAGAATACCTTGTTTATCCATCCAGCTCGCAATTAATCCAGGGATAAGATATCCTACATAAACAAGCTCACTGCTAGTAAATTCTGATAGTAAGTAACCAATTTGGACAATGAAATATTGAATGAAGTTTAGCTCAGATATATCTAAAAGAGCAGATAAAGTTTCAACATCATATATACTCTTTAAATGAATTGGAACCTCTCTAATAATTGAGCCAAGTATAAACGCTAATAGTAGGCAAAAAACAAGCCTTCTTTTACCGTATATAATAATATATCTAGATAATAAATTTAAAATAGCTAAGGTAAATAGGCTTATTCCAAAAGTTGTTAATACCATAGCTGGAGAATGAAGATTTAAAGCAATATATCCAGGCACAATTAACCCCCCTGCTGTAACTCCAACGGATTCAGTAAGGATTAAACTAATAATCATCCCTAATCCTATTGCTATTGCAGGATTATCAATCATTTTTATAACCTTTTAATTTTCTCATAAATTCTTCACCCCAACCAACAATGTTGCCAATGCCAACAACCAGATAATCATCTAATGTAGATATTTTATCAATAATCTTACTAGAACTATCATCATAACTAAAAATAGAATAATCAATTTTATTCATATTTTCATAGCGTGATTTAACATCACTTTCTAATTTGTCACCACGAACAATAATATGATCTGCTTTCATACTTGAAAATACTAAATCCAGTAACTGCTGAGTTCGAACTTGACGATCTGGCCTTGTATTTAAAAATATAGCTGTTTTTCTACTACCTTTAACATATTCGAAAATAATATTCCATGTCTTTAGTGTTGATTGGGGATCATTTGCTGCAAAAGCATTTACAAAATTAACGCTTGAGTTATTAATTGATAATTTAGTGATCGTCAGCGCCCCCGGATCTGGTATCATTTTTCTCATACCCTTAATTGCTTGATCATTTTCAACTCCAAGGTCTTCACAAATATCCAATGCTAATGCAATATTATCAGGATGTTCAATGAATGGGAAGCCCTCTAAAAATTTCTTATCTAATTGGTTCCCATTCGAAAGAAAAAAAGTTGAATTATTCTTTATAGCTTTATCCTTTAAGATTTGATAATTCTCATCTTCAGATGTGAAAAATTTTTGATTACAGGGCACTGTATTACCTAATGATTTTGCTATATGATTTAGACTATACCCCATTTCTTCCAAATGGTCAGCTCTCACATTTGTCAAAACTCCATAATTAGATTGAAGGATTTTATGTTCAGAGACCCATTGATATTGTGGCTGCACAGCCATACATTCCATTACTATAGCTTGAGGAGAATGCTTGGCAAACCTACTTATCATTCTTATCTGTTCACCAATCGAAGCAGGACGAAATCTTTGAATTACATGATCATCTCCATTGCTATCAATAAATCTAGGAGAGGACCCTGTAGTCTTAGCGAATGTTTTTATAGCACCTGCCCTAAGACCAGCTGCTATTAACCTTGTAACGCTTGATTTGCCTCTAGTACCATTGACATGTATTCTGATTGGGATTTTTGAAATTGCATTTTTATGAATCCATGATTCAATTAACCCTAAACAAATTAAAAGACAAAGAATTAAAAGAAGAGCTAAAGTTGATACTGGCAATACTTTACCTTATGACTCAAAAATTAAGTTTATCATTAAAATAACATCTAAAATATTAATTGATTGATTCTCATCCATATCTGAGACAAATTGTCCTACAGAGTCCAATGATTCAATCATTAAGATATGATTAATAACCATAACTATATCCAATATATTAACTTCATCATCTTGATTTACATCGCCTGCATTTAAAACCGTTGTATTTTTTGTGGTAATAAAAATAGCACTTTGATTCTGTAAAGGAGCTGCAGCAATAGGGTAATTATTATTGAAGGTATATTCTATCCCATCAGTAGACATATGGTTTTCTATACCTATTGTAGAATAGCAGCCATGATATGGAGTGTATTGACTATAGTCACCATTAGTAGTATTATTAAATTCTTTATATTGAATTTTTATTTCATCATCACCTGATGGAGTTATAGAATTATATAAAATTACTTGAAAAGTCTGATTATCACCATATTGATATGTTTCCATATTAAGCCATTCGATAATTACATATTCATCAGAAATATACTTTAGAACTTTTGATGCACCTGTAGTTTTCAAATCATCCCAAAATGCAGCTACCATTGGAGAAGGACCTCCCGCCCCAGGTAATTGATAATTTCTAAACGATTCCATATTTGAATAACCAAAAGATATCCAACCATTTGCACTTACAGATATTTGATCATAATCTTGTCCATAAAATGTAAAGTTAAAGGGCAAATCAACATACTTTGTACTATTTGCTACACTACCATTTCCATTCCCTGAATGACTTATACCTAAATTTACACCATCCCCACCTTGACTTGGATCGAGCTCTATCCAATCATAAAATGGTGTCAGACTATATCCAACATCTGTCCAATCGTATATATAATAGCCATATGAATCTGGACCCAATGGATCATTTTGAGATACAACTCCAACAGAAATATTATCTAGTATAATATTTTGGCTGTAGCCATATTCATTAGCTATATTTAAGTTAAACGATAATATCGAACCATCAATCATATCATCACTAAATGATATAGAAAACGGCTCTGTATTTAGACTAGTTTCTCCTGGTAAAATCGATCCTATATTAACTACTGAATCATATATTTCAACCAAGGAATTATTTATTGATATAGTCGCATTACCATTTTCAATAGCTTCCGTGCCAATATTTTCAAATTCAACAAACATTTCAACCACATCTCCAGGGTTGAAATCTGAACTGTAATTTATGCTATTAATTATAACATTAGATGATAATACATTAAAAGGAACATTAAAAATCCACTCTTCACCTTCATTGTCATTATTAATAACCTTTAAAATTAGATCTGTATCATCTGTTGATATTAAATCTTCATTCAAATATAATTGAAATGGACCAACTAGGCTTGTTTCAGATGCAACCAAGTTATTAGCTATCAAGCCATCACTAATAATTTCAATTTTATCTGAACTGGTTTCAATATAGGATAATGAAGAAAAATTGCTATTAGATAAATTTTCTAAATACATATATAGTTGAACAGTTTCTCCACTATTTGCTAAACCATTAGGGCTAGAATCATTAGTTTCTACATCATCATCTATAACAAGTAATTCGCTATTATATTCAACGTGCCTATTTTCATTTATGATAGAAATATTACCAGAATGAGGGATAAAATTTTTCTTTAAAATTGTAACTTTTGCATTTGAGGGGATATATTCATTTAATTGCATGCTAGCATATCCACTTTCATTAGAGAATGTTTCGTAAACATTATCATCATCAATATACAAAATAATTCGTGCATCATTCACATCACTACCTTGATCATCTCTAACATAAAACTCCAAAAAATCTGTTCCCATATTTATACTATTATTATAATCTATATTAAATGCTGAAGGTGTATCAGTCCATAGACTAAGAGTAGGGTCCCCCATTAAATTATTCCAATGAGTAAACTTATAAGTCATGCTATATGGATCTTGAGGATATGTACTATGCAGCGCCATTTTACCACTAACAAGGGCTCCACCAGCTGTTGAAACACCTTTCGCAAAAATCCCATCATATATACCCATATCCACTATATTATTTGGCACAGTATGAGTTGATGATGTTGCAGTTCCAATTGCTGCAACTGCTCCTTTGGGATTTGCTATTGAGCCAGCTTTTATAAATGATTCTGCAATCGAAGTTCCATTAAAGTCTCCAGTTGCACATGTAATGAATGTGGCAAAGGGAGTCATATAACCATTATTTGCATTATTAATATTAGTTGATCCAAAGCCACTAGTTCCTATGTATCCTCTATAATTAAAGTAAAGAATCCCTTCTTGTAAACGATTTTGCATCCAACTACTATAGCTACCACAAGAATAGCATGTGCCTACATCTTCAAAATCATATACATTTAGAATATTCTCAATATATTCATTAGTTATGATTGCAGAATTACCCGTCGAAGAGGGGTCTCCTACTAGCGCAGAACTCTCATACCAATCTGTTCCAGTAAAATCAATATATGTAGCTTTTTCATAGGCAATTGTTTTATTTATAATATTGCTAAGTTCTGATGAGCTACTAGCTGAAATTCTACCAATAATGACCTCTGGCAATAAATCTCCACCTTGTATGAGACTATAAGGATAATCACTAGAACCTCCGCTCGCAGATGAATAAGGTACTTGATATGAGCCACTTGTATCACCTACAAGGATTACATACTCAGGGGGAAATTCCCAATTAAAATAAGCATCTGAAATATAATCTGAGATAGCATTAAAACTAGAACCTATCTCAGATGTGCTTACTGAATAAACTTTATATCCCTGCTCTTTCCTCCACTGAATTAAATCTTGAAGATAACTATTTGAAATAGATGACCCTCCACATATGTATAATATTGACGGTTGAGTTTCTAGCAATCTATTGCTTAGGTCTAGATTAATCACCATGCTTGAAAGAAGTTTTTCAAACTCTAATGAAAGCGGAGCAGTATAGCTTTGATCATGATCATCTAAAGCATCAAATTCATCAATTATAATATCAAAAGCTTTAATCATAGTTAGAGTTTGTTCTTCTTGATTATAAAGAATTGGATAAACGTTAATCTCAAGAAGATTAACTCCTCTCATATTTAATGTATTTGATAAAATATTAGAGATTGAAAGCTCATCATCTAACTCAATATTAATATTTTCAATAACATAAGATTCAAGTATTTCTATATTAGCAGAATACTCCTTGCTTTCTTGGAGCATATAGTAAGTTGTAAATGGTGTAATTCCATTTTCAATAAGGAAATCTGGAGTTATCGTGTACTGCTGATTAAGTTTTTCCGATAGGTCAGTATATAGAATATTGCTTGATACATTAATTATTTTATCAGAATCATTATAATTAGTTTTATATCTAGCATTATTTTGTTGGGCGCAAAATATTATAGACATGCTTATTAATAGTGTAATAAAATTGATATACATACTCCTCCCTGTGAATAAACTAACAAACAAGTTTACTTTAAAAAATCTAAATTTTATTTGCTAAACAGCAACGTAGCTCATGTATGTTTTTGATAAATTCTAAATAATTTAAGAATTATGAACTAACAATATAAGATAACTTTGTTACAAGTTGTAATACAAAGAAAAAGCCGTAAGTAGTAATTTCGTCGTAGTCAATTGATAAATAAATAAAATTATATTTAGCGATTACGGAAGATTTTTATAAATTTCAAAGCTAAATCAAAAAATTACTTTCATAAATGCTAAGGAGGCTATTTTGAAAAAGTCAATCAAAAAATATTTTAATGGTTTTACACTTGTTGAAATCTTAATTGTTGTTGTTATTGTAGGAATTTTGGCTGCAATTGCAATACCAACATATTATAGCTATGTTAGAAAAGGTTATGCAACTGAAGCCAAAACTCAAATGAAAAATATAGTTCAGGCATCAGAAATATATAAAATGGAAAATGATAGTTATCCACCAGATTGTTGGGAAACGTTAAAGGAAGAAGATTATCTAGAAATAAAAAAATCTATTACAAAGAAATGGGAATTTGAATGTTCTTTTGACGAAGATGGTGAAGGTGGAACTTTATCTGCTACAAGTACTGAAGAAATGGGTGGTGGCGGAGGAAAGAAGCTTGAGTATAATAAAGAAACCGGGAAATATACAGGTTACGGTCAATCTAATTCAGGTGGAGAGTAAATACTTATAATGTCATTTTCAATTAAAGAATTACTTAAGTATGCACTAGATAGTGGTGCCTCTGATTTACATCTTAGCGTCGGGAATATACCAATGCTAAGGATTCATGGTGAAATGAAAAAAATAAAATCTCCTGAATTAGATTTAGAATCTATGAAAAAAATAAGGGACGAAATTTTAAACTCAAATCAAAAGCAGATTTTCAAGGAAAGTCTTGAGATTGACTTTTCTGCAGAACTTGAAGACAAAGGTAGATTTAGAGTTAATTTTTTCAATCAAATAAATGGACTTTCTGCTGTTTTTAGAACAATTTCCAATGATATTAAAAGCTCAGAAGAACTTGGAATACCTCCTTTAGTAAATAGCCTAGCCATGAAAGATCGAGGCCTTATACTTCTAACAGGCCCCACAGGTAGTGGTAAGTCAACAACATTAGCTGCAATGATTGATCATATTAATGAAAATAGAAGTTGCCATATAATTACTGTTGAAGATCCTGTAGAATATTATCATACATCAAAAAAATGTTTAATAAATCAAAGAGAAGTGGGTCATTCAACTCATTCTTTCTCCAATGCTTTAAGATCTGCATTAAGAGAAGATCCAGATGTGATCCTTGTTGGTGAGATGAGAGATTTAGAAACAATACAATTAGCTCTAACCGCTGCTGAAACTGGGCACTTAGTACTATCAACTCTCCATACCTCGAGTGCAGTAAAGACAGTAGATAGGATTATTGATGTATTTCCATCTGGTCAGAAATCTCAAATAAGGTCAATGTTATCTGAAAGCTTAGTAGCAATAATTGCTCAAAAATTACTACAAAACAAAGAAGCTAATGGAAGAATACCAGCTAGTGAAATGATGATTGCAAATTCTGCAATAAGAAATTTAATTAGAGAAGACAAAATATACCAAATTCCTTCACTTATTCAAGCTGGAAGTCAAGAGGGTATGCATACACTTGATCAAGATTTACAGAGACTCCTTTCGCAGGGCGCAATAAATAGAGAAGATGCGCTGCAAATCGCTGAAGATCCAGAGAACTTTCAAAAAGGTATTTTCTAATTAAATGTCAAAATCCAAATTAATCCAAGGCTTTACATTGACAGAGCTTCTGGTTGGAATTTTATTTTCTACAATTACTGCCTCAGCTGTAATTAGTGGTTCTATTTATGTAAAGAAAACACTTAATAATATTCAATATAAAGAATTGGCTTTTGAAAAACTTAAGGGTCATACAGAATTTTGGAAAGGTAGAATAGCTGCAAAAGATATTCCTGCAACCCTTTCTGATTGTGAAGAGAATGTATGCCTTAAGGAAAATCAAGATGATGAATGTATCTTTAAGGCAACTGAATTATGTTATGATATGAATAGTGT
>CENX01035868.1_pt1 | contig 18339 bp, 18 predicted proteins | sample 361321 | NCBI WGS metagenome assembly CENX01 (sample SAMEA2619678, study PRJEB7988) | marine metagenome | isolation source: saline water (ENVO:00002010), including | reverse complement strand
TTTAAAATGGATGATTGCATTGAAAAATAGTTATTTAATAAAAAAAAACCTAATAAAAATATTCCTGAAGTTAACAAGGTTAATGGCATCATCCTCTTTAAAAATAAGTTAAATCCTTTCTTAAAATCTCTTTTATTCATCTGATGCACCAAAGCCAAAGTATGCCTTACTGAATGCAAAAAACAAAAATAAAATGTAAAAGCAATTAAAGGTGAAAAAATAAAATTAAAAAATAATATTGATAACGAGTCCATTAACGCATGACCCCAATATTGGTTTATAAAATAATTGCTGACTAGACTTATAAGTACAAAAATTATAAGATAGTCGCTATCTATATTGATTATATTAACATTTAGAATCCTAAAAATTTGAAAAGTTTCTTCTGCATGGAATAAAATCGGAGCAGAAATAACTAACGAACCCTTAAAAAATAAAAAAATAAACTTTAATTTTCTATCAGATAATTTTTCAAAAGAGTAAAATTTTACATTATCCTCTTTCCCAAAGTGATAAGAGGCAACAATAAGAAATAAAAAAAGTGTGATACTTGGAGCAAGAATCCAAAACATAATTATTAAGATGCTTATAAATGAATAGATTATGTAAAAAATAGCAATATTTTTGATTTTATATTTTTTAAGTAATTTAATTCCTTTAAAATTATCTAATGCGCCATGTGAAACTCCTAATGTAGCGATTAAAAAAAAACATATAGTTGATACAAAAATTGGGTATTGTTTTAAAATTGAATTTAAATTGACTATTTCGCCATAAGTACAAATAATGATAGTAGTAAAGAAAAAAAATATAGTGTGATATCTATCTATTTCATAACTTTTCATATTAAAATAATTCCTTCAAAAAAATCCATTTTGGCATTTTAAAGATTATAATTAGATCTTCCAAAAAGTTACTCTTGTTGGAAAGAAATTTTATAACAGTATTTGGAGAGGTCTTAAACATTTTAAAGAATATATCAGGCATTTTCTCTGGATATTTTTTAAGCACTTTTAAAAAAATTTTGTCTAAAAATTGATACTTTTTACTTATTTCATATTTTTTTGATTTAGAAATATTTTCAATATTTTCTCTGATATATTTACAATGTTCCTGAATATTCAAGAATGTATATCCAGTGCTCAGTCTAGTCATTCCACCCGCAGTTCCAATGCTAATACTATTACTTTTATCTATATTTCTTGGATAAAAAAGTGGAATTGTACCCACTTCTTTATAAATAATTTTATAATTTTTAATTTTTAAATTATTTTCAACATAACTCTTAAGCTGTTTGTCATAGTCTTTTTCTGAATCAGACATTTTTGACAACCAAGTGGTTTCTACTAGGGCCTTATTTTTTGAATATGGAAGAGTATAAAAAAAATGTACACTCTCACGTTGTTCGCAATTAAAATCCATTAAATTAATAATACCATCGTCAAAAATATCACTTTTTGTCTCAATTTCTATCCCACAGAAATGCTGCCATAATTTATTTTCATTGTTTTTGGTTGGTAGTGGTACACTATTAAAAATAAATGAATTTTCTGTTTTTACCTCTTTAATATTCCTAAAAAACTCTATGTTCTCATTTTCTTTTAGTGCTGTATTTATTTTTTTATAAAATTTTTCACTATTAATACTTTGATATGGGTAATCATTACATTCTAAAAAATTTGTCTCTGAAGGAACATTAACAGAAAAATTCTTCCAATTTTTCTCTACACAATCCTCAAAATTATGATCAATAACTCTCCAGAATGACCAAGTTCTATCTTTTTTGTACTCAGTTCTTGGTTCGATAATTGCTAAAGTTTTACTTTCTAGCTTATTATGAATTTGCAGCTCATAAGCTAAAGATAATCCAGCACATCCACCACCAATAATTATATAATCAAAATCTTTCATTTAGGTTTATTTCATCATTTATTATTAAGTGCTCTTTCTGTTTAGAATGATCATTAGATTTAATCAATAAAAGAAAAATAAAGTCATAAATTGACAAAAATGTTTGAAAGATTTTCGACATATTACTTACATAAATTTTTCCAGAACTGGTGTAATTCTCAATACTTTTTTTTTTTAGGATGTTATATCCAATTTTTCTATAAACTCTTCTTGCAACCAATATTGCAAAACGAAAACTAATAGGTATTTTTTTTATTGAAGAAAAGGAGCTTTCATAGAATTGGTCAGCAAGCTTAATTGTTTCTTTTATAGAACTAAAATCTGATGAAATATAAAATCTATTATTATTTGCATCTTCTACAACATCTCTAGAAATATTTGTTAGTTGCATTGCTATACCTAAATCAATTGCAGATTTAAGTGCGCTTACATTTTTAACACTTAAAATTTTTGCCATCATTAATCCAACTGTCCCTGCTACTCTATAAGAATAAATTAATAGATCTTTTTGAGAATTAAATTTTACTTTTTCCCTTAAGTCTGACTCGACACCATCGAATAAATCATCGACTATTTTTTTGGAAATATTAAACTCTACGATTAAATCCCACATATTTTTAATTACATCATCATTAAAACTTTTATTATTAAAACTTCTTTTAAAATCTAGAAATTTTTTTCTTTTATTTTTTAAGATTTCATTCCCATCAGCAATATTATCAACAGTTCTACAAAAATCATAAAGCGAGGAACATTTTAAATAAATTTTTTTAGGTAAAAAGAAACCAGCCCAATTAAAAGATTTTGCATAAATCGATAAATAATTCTTATTAGACATTATATAATTTTATCTAATATTTTTGCTGAAGATAATACTCCAGGCACACCTGCTCCAGGATGGGTTCCCGCTCCAACAAAATATAAACCCTTACATATCTCAGATTTATTATGAAATCTAAAATATGCAGACTGACTAAATTTTGGTTGAATTGAAAAGCCTGACCCAAATTTTGTATTAAGTTCTTTTTCAAAATAGTCTGGTGTTAGATAAAAGTCTTCGACTATATTATCTCTCAAATTAGGAAGTAAGTCTTTTTGCATTTTTTCAATTACTAATTTTTTTATTTTTTCTGCTTTACGAGACCAATCAATCTTTGATTGATTATTTGGTACTGGAACTAAAACATAAAAACAGTCATGGTCTTTGGGTGACATAGAGTTGTCAGTTGCAGATGGTCGATGAAGATAATAGCTTATGTCATCATTTAAAACCTTATTTTCAAAAATATCATCAAGGTGTTCTTTGTATTTGTTACCAAATTTTATAGTATGATGAGCAACATCATCGTAAACTTTTTTAGTACCAAAATAATAAACAAATAGACCCATTGAATATTCCATTCTTTTTTGTTTCCACTTAAATATTGGTCCTTGTTTACTGTTTACTAATTTTTCATAAACACCTGGTGGGTCTGCATTACAAATAACATTATCTGCATCAATAGTTTTTTCATTATTAATTTGAACACTTTGAATACCTTTTTTATTAGTTAAAATTTTTGTTACTTCAGAATTTTTAAAAATTTCAATACCTTCCTCAATCATCAATTTCTCTAAACCTTCTATAATTTTACCGGTGCCACCCATAGAATAATGAATGCCCCATTTCTTTTCTAGATAAAGAATCAACCCATAAATTGAAGTAGTTGTAAATGGATTTCCTCCAACTAATAAAGGGTGCATACTAAACATCCTTCTAAGTTTTTCATTTTTTATATACGACGACACTAAAGAGTAAACCGACTTATAACTTTTAAGATTTAGTAAAGCTGGGATTTGCTTTAACATAAAGGTTGGTTTATCAAAAGGAACGTCTGCTAATTCAGTAAAACCTTTATCAAAGATTTTCTGAGTAAATTTTACAAGATTTTTGTATCCTTCTACATCACTCGCATTTAATTTTCTAATTTGTTTCTCCATTACAATTTCATCACCTGAATAATCAAATTGATATCCATCTTCAAACAAAAACCTGTACCAAGTATTTAAAGGAGTAATATTTAAATAATCTGATGATTTTTTATTAAATAATTCAAAAAGTTCACTAATTAAATGCGGAGCGGTTATGACAGTCGGTCCAGCATCAAACTTGAAACCATTTTTTTCAAAGACCCTAGCCCTTCCTCCTAAATCTTTTTGTTTTTCAACAAGAGTTACCTTATGCCCTTTTGCTTTTAAGCGAAGAGCTGCAGCGATACCTCCAAAACCAGATCCGATAACTAATGATTTCATTTTAATAATTTATATTATTTTAACTAAACTAACGAGGTTAAATTTAAATTTATGTGATGATTTTTTTTAATTCTGACTTGGTGTCTTCTAAATTTTTTTTAAATAATTCGTCCAATTTCGATTTATCTATAGAGGTGTTAATAGCTTTTTTTACAGACTCAATAGCTAATTTTACTGATGTATCTCTAATTTCTTTTAAAGCCATTTCCTTCATTTGTGTTATTTTTTTTTGAGCATTATTCTTTTTAACTTCTGATGATTTAAAAAATCTATCATTCATCTCTATAATTAATTTATCAGCATCTTCTTTGGCAGCTTCAAGGATTTTTTTACTTTCATCTTTAGCAGTAGAAAGTTTTTTTTGTGCTTGCTCTAGCATTTGTCTCGACTCAGATCTCAGTTTTTCACTTTCGTCTATTTCATTACTTATATCTCCAATCATTTTTGATAATAAGTTATTCACAGTTTGTGGTATTTTAAAATATACCAAAACCAAGATGAATATCACAAAAGAAACTGCTACCCAAAAAGTTGAATCAAGCTCCATCAGTACTATCCTTATGCTTCTTTGATAGATCATTTACAATTGCAGTAATGCTACTATTATTAGCTTGTACACCGACAAACTGCTGAATTAAATCGCTACAAGTTTGTATCGCGATATCATTTATTTTTTTTGAAGATCTAGATTTTAAATCTAATATTTCTTTTTCAGCACTCTTTATCTCAGAATTTATCTCATTCTCTAAAGTATCTTTTTTTTTATCCAATTCCCCAATAATTTTTTGTCGTGCCTCGTTAAAATAATTTTTAGCCTCTATTTTGTTTTCTAAAATAATTTTTTCAAACTCTTTTAATTTATCCTCACTTTCCAATCTGTGCTTTTCAGCAGTCTCAATATTTTCTTTGACTTGAGACTTTCTTTTTTCCAAGTTATCACTTACTTTAGGCAATACTATTTTAGATAAAAATATGAATAGAAAGCCAAAAGTAATAGTAAGCCAGAATATTTGAGAAAACCAAAATTCAGGATCAAGTTGTGGCATACCACCACTTTCTGCCGAGTATGCTTCTTTCACAAACCCAAATACAAAAAAAATTTTGTAATAAATTATTTTTTTAAACATTAATTAAAATGCAAATAAAATAATCAATGCTACTACCAACCCAAATAAACCAGTTGCTTCCGCCAAAGCAAAACCTAAGAGTAAATTAGGAAACTGTTTTTGTGCTGCAGACGGATTCCGCATCGCCCCTGAAAGGTAATTTCCAAAGATAATTCCGATCCCAACACCAGCACCTGCAAGCGCTATTGCTGCAAGTCCTGCTCCTATCATTTTTGCTGCTTCTAATTCCATTATATCCTCCTTTTGTTATTAATGGTGTAAATTTAATGCATCATTTAAATAGATGCATGTTAAAATTGCAAAAACATAAGCTTGGAGAAAAGCAACTAGTATCTCCAAACCTGTTAAGGCAACTGAAAAACTTAGTGGTAACCATCCTCCTACTACTCCAAGACTAACCACAAATCCCCCAAAAACTTTCATCATAGTATGACCTGCCATCATGTTAGCAAACAATCTTACAGACAAACTAATTGGTCTACTCAAATAAGATATAATTTCAATAACAACAATTAGTGGCAGCAGAACTATTGGTACTCCACTTGGTACAAATAATTTTAAATACCCTAAACCGTGTTTAATAAATCCAATTATCGTAACCCCTATAAAAATAAAGGCAGCTAAAACAAATGTCACAATAATGTGACTAGTTACAGTGAACGAGTAAGGAATCATCCCAAACATATTGCAAAATAATACAAACATGAATAGTGAGAAAATAAACGAAAAATACGGTTTCGCTTTAGATCCCGCTGTGTCATTAATCATTTTAGACACAAACGTGTAGCTCAGTTCGGCAATTAGTTGTATTTTATTTGGAATTAATGAGTTTTTTTTTGATCCCAAGCTAAAAACAACCATTATTGCAACAGAGCTGATAACCATAAAAAGACTAGCGTTAGTAAATGACAAGTCAATTTCACCTAATTTTATTTCTGGACCAATTCTATATACATTAAATTGGTACATTGGATTTGTTGCCATAAATTATCTATTTTTGCATTCTTTTTGCAGATCTAATTACATTTAAAATTCCCGCAACTATACCTACGAAAAAAAAAATTAATATTAACCATGGTTTAGTACCAAACCAATTGTCTAAAATAAACCCAATAATTGTCCCAACTGCAACTGCTGAAACAAGTTCGGTACTTAACTTAAAAGCTGTGCCAATGCTTGATTGTTGCTGAGTTTTTTCTTTAGTTTGACCAGATTTGATTTTATTTTTTGCAATTTTTAGGCGAGTTTTAAAATCATGGTTGGCCATTTTAAGCCACCATGCTCTCAGCTTTTTGAAGATCAACAGCAACGAGTTGGCTTATTCCTTTTTCAGGCATAGTTACTCCATAAAGCCTATCCATTTTTGACATTGTTAAGGCGTGGTGGGTAACAATGATAAATCTCGTTGAGGTAATTTTTGTTAGCTCATCAAGTAAATTACAAAACCTAGTTACATTAGCATCATCCAAGGGTGCATCTACTTCATCCAAAATACAGATAGGTGCAGGATTAGTTAAAAACACCGCAAAAATTAATGATAAAGCAGTGAGAGCCTGTTCTCCTCCTGATAACAGCGTTATAGACTGCAATCTTTTTCCTGGAGGGCTAACTAACATTTCTAAACCAGCATCTAAAGGATCATCTGAATCAACTAATTCTAGTTTTGCATTACCTCCATTAAACAATTTTGTATACACTTCATTAAATTTTCTATTTACTTTTTCAAAAGCTTCAAGCAATCTTTCTCTGCCTTTTTGATTTAATTCTGCAATACTTTCTTTTAATTTATTTATAGCGGATACTAAGTCCTGTCTATCAGTTTCCATTTTTTTTATTTCTTGTTCATATTTAGAAGTTTCTTCATCAGCTCTTAAATTTACTGATCCTAATTTCTCCCTCTCCCTTTTTTTTGCATCAAGTAATTCTTCTTGTGTGACAGAATCTGGATATTCATCTTGTTTTTCTAAATTTGAAAAATCAAGTAGAGAATTTTCAGTTAAATTTAAATCTTCATTTATTCTTTCAATTAAATCTATTCTTCTTTTATCAAGACCTTCGATAGTAGCACCCGAACTTGCTTTTCTTTCTCTTATTTCTATGGAACTTTCAGTTAAATTATTAAAGTCTATTCTAAGATTACTTATTTTTTCATCAACTTCGTTAATTAATATTTCATTTTCATTTTTTTCTTTCTCAGAAATTCTTAAATTTTCTGATATTTGTCCTTTTTTTTCTGCTTGTGACTGGGGTTGTGTTTCTAACTTAGTAAGTTTTTCTTCTAGCTTTTTTTTTCTATCGTTTAACTCATTTATCATTTTCTCTGAATTTAATAACAGATTTTTCCAGCTATCTATCTCTTTTTCGATAATTCTAATTCTTTCATTTCTTTTTATAGACTCTTTTTTGATATTCTGATTTTTACTAAAACTTTCTGCGTATTTATCAATAATATTATTCAAATTATTAATTAAATTAATGGCATCTTCATTTTTTTTATCATTGATTAATCCTTTTATTTCTTTCAATTTTTCATCAAGTTCATTTCTTGAGAAATCTAAATCATTATTAGATTGTTTTTCAGTCTCGTAATACTTAGAATCTATTTCAATTAATTCTTTTCTTTCGTCTTTTATTCTTTTTTCATTAGAATTTGCATCAATAATAATACTTTTTTCTCTATCAATGTCTTCCTCAATTGTCTTGAGAGAATTTTTGATTGAAATAATTTCATCTTGTATTCTTTCAGACTCCTCATCTAGGCTTTTCAATTCAAGATTCAATCTCTGTATTTTTGAGAGATTTTCTATATTTTTTGTACGATAAGGTTCGACTTTTTCAGTCTCAATTTTAATTTGTTTTTCAATTTCCTCTATCTTATGATTAAATTTTGAAACTTCATTATCTGCTTCAGCATTTATTTCTTTTTCAATTTTAATTTCATTATCTATATCTCTTAGCCTTAAATAGTATAGTCCTGCTTCAATTTTTTTTATTTCTTCCGAGATTAATTTATATTTTGTTGCTTCCTCTGCTTGTTTTTGTAAGTTTACTAGTTGTTTTTCTTGCTGTCTTCTTAATTCATCTGCTCTTTTTAAATTATTTTCTGCAGCGTTTAATCTTAGTTCAGCCTCATGCCTTCTTACATGGAGGCCAGATATGCCAGCTGCTTCCTCTAATATTGCTCTTCTATCAGTTGGTTTTGCCGTTACAAGTGCACCTATTCTTCCTTGACTGATAATTGAAGGAGAATGTGCACCGGTTGAAAGGTCTGCAAAAAACATCTGTGCATCTTTAGCTCTTACTTCTTTATTATTGATATAAAATTTAGATCCTTTGTCTTTTTCAATTTTTCTTCTCACCTCTATGTAATCTAACTCTTTATATTTATTAGAAATTTTATCAGTTTCGTTACTTAAACCTAATATGACTTCAGCAATATTTTTTGACGGTTTATTAGAAGTACCAGAAAAAATTACATCTTCCATACCCGACCCCCTCATGCTTTTTGCCGAAGTTTCGCCCATGCACCATCTCATAGACTCAACAATATTTGATTTTCCACATCCATTTGGACCAACAATCCCTGTTAGTCCTTCTTCTATTAAGAAATTTGTTTTTTCAGCAAATGATTTAAAACCAGTTAATTGGATTTTTTTAAATTCCATTCACTGATTTATAACATCTTTTCTATAGTTTTTTTTATATTTTTAAAGTTAAGCGATTTTTCGAACTTTTTATCATTTATAATTAAAGTAGGGGTTGCCTCAATTTTGTATTTTTTAACTCCACTGATTCGATCTTCAAGTATGTAATCCTCTAAATTTTTATTACTTAGGCATTCATCAACGTCTATTTGATATTTTTCTTTTTTCAATACACTCTTAATATTTTTATTAATTTCGGAAATACTATTTCCTTTAGCCCACTTTCCTTGTTCTTTAAATAAAAAGTGTAAAATTTCCGAGCTGCCATCATTTCTGCAATGAGAAATTATGGAAGCATTAAGTGCGGCTATATCCAAAGGAAAATTTCTAAATTCTAAACTTATTTTATTTTTGTCGATAAAGTTTTCTTTTAATTCAGGATATATATTTTTATGGAAATTAGCACAACCACCACAAGTAAGAGACTCGTATACGATCAATTTAATACTTGCTTTTTGGTTACCCTCTATAATTTTTTTTACACTTTCACTAGAATTTGCAGCGAAAACACTTGATAATAATATAAGGATACTAATTAATATTTTTTTCATTTTATTCTAAAAAATTTTTCAAATTCTAGTAAAGAATTTTTAATCTTCTCATTTTTAACAGTATATATTTTCTTAGAATAATTATTTTTTGTCACATGTTTTTTCTTTATATTTTTACCTAATATTTCTTTTTCGAATGTTTCAATTTTAATAGAGTTAACAGCTTCGTACCCAAGGTATGAGTTTAATTTATCAATAATATTTTGCTTAGAATATTCTACATCAACCTCAGAACCTCTTGATACCATAATTTTTAATGTTTTTTTTTGAAACTGATCTATTTTTTTTATAGATTTTGGATAACAAACTTTAAAAAGATCTTTTCCAACAATAAATTTCCAGTTCTCCAAAACACTTGAGAAAGTTTCTCCTTTTCTTATTATAATTTTTTTAATACTTGTGGGTAAAGTATTTTTAAATGATCTTAAACCTTGAATGGATTTGTATCTCTGCTTAAAATTACGATTTATACTCATATGAATAGTTTAAATATATCAAAAAAAATTCTTAAATGGTATGATTTTAATAAAAGGAATCTACCTTGGAGAAAAAAAACCTCTAGTAAGAATAGAGAATATTTCATTTTAGTAAGTGAATTCATGCTTCAACAAACCCAGGTTAAAACTGTTATCCCTTATTTTGAAAATTTTATAAAAACATTTCCTAATTTGAAATCATTAGCAAATGCAAGGGAACAAAGAGTTTTAAAAAATTGGGAGGGTCTTGGCTATTATTCAAGGGCTAGAAATCTAAAAAAAACTGCGGAAATATTATTAAAAGTCTTTAAAGGTAAACTTCCAAAAGATATTGAAACTCTTAAATCCCTTCCTGGTATCGGAGAGTATACATCAAGATCAATCATGGCTATAGCGCATAATCAACCCTTTATTCCTATGGACGGTAATGTTGAAAGAATAATTAAAAGGGTTTTTTTACTTAAAACAAAAAATGAAATATCTAAAGAAAATCTTATTAAAAAAAAATTATTTTTCAATATATCTCAAAGATCAAGTGATTATGCACAAGCGATTATGGAAATAGGCGCGATAGTTTGCAAACCTCTTACGCCCTTATGCAATATTTGTCCTTTAATTCAAAATTGCAAAGCATTTAAAAAAAAAGATTTTCTAATTAGGAATAAACCCAAGCTTAATAAAATAAAATATTTTCAGGCAAATGTTTATAATTACAAAAATAATTATTTGTTAGTCAAAAATAATAAATTTAAGTTTCTTAAAAATCTTACTATTTTTCCTATGAAAGAGATAAATAAAGAAAAATTTAGACTATCGGTGAAAAATAAAATTAATATAAAAATGTCTAATATGAATATGAAAATAATTATAAATAAATATAAAAAAAAAAAAAAAATAATTGGGAAGAATTCTATTTTATTGAATAAATCAAAATCAAGAAAGTATATTTTGCCCTCATTCACAAAAAAAATTTTTAACTCTTTATCTCATTCCTAATGAAAAATATTGCGATTATAGGAGCTGGTATTTCAGGTTTGTTTCTTGCGAACCTTCTAGAGAAAGATAGAAATTATTCATATAAGATTTTTGAAAAAAAAAATTCATTAGATCTGAAGGATGGATATGGGATACAGTTATCTGTAAATAGTATCAAGTTATTAAATAAAATAGGTTTTCAAAACATTAACGCTAGCGATGTTTCTTTTCCAAAAAAAGTAAATTTTTATACCGCTAAAAATTTAAAAAAAATAAGTACTATCGATTTATCAAGATACAATGATGATAACAATCGTTATACAACTCTAAAAAGATCAAAACTTATTGAATTTCTTTTGATGAATATTCCAAAAGAAAAGCTAGTTTTTAATTCAAATCTATTAGATATAAAAAATAAAGATAGACTAATATTATCTTTTGAAAACAATGCTAGTGAAGAATTTGATTACTTGGTAGCTGCAGATGGGATCTATTCAAAAACTAAAAAAATTTTATTTGAAAATCATGCTTTACCTAAATATTTTAATTCTATTGCTCTCAGAGGAAAAATAAATAATTTTAATGACTATGATATCTCGATATATTTAGGATCAAATTTTCATTTTGTGATTTACCCTGTTAATCAGAATAAAGAGTTTAACTTTATTTTAGTTGTTAGAAAAAAATTACCTCAAGATAAGATATTAAATGAAAAGTTACTTAACGATAGCAATTTTATAAATAATATAATTAATGATGTCACTTTAAATTCAAAAATTAATTTGGCTGATATTTTGAAAGAAATTAAATGTTTTCCAATTTTTGTAAGTAAAAAAATAAAATTACCTAAATCAAAAAACATTTTTTTAATTGGTGATGCATTTTATTCTTTCCCTCCATCTTTTGCTCAAGGTGCATCGCAGTCTATAGAGGCAGCAAGTGATCTTTTAAATAGTTTGGAAAATGATTCTGTAAATTATTATAAAAAGAGGGTTATAAAAACAAAACAAATAAACTTTAGATCTTCACTTAACCATTTTGCTTTTCATTTATCTAATCCGATAAATGTTTTTTTTAGAAATATATTTCTTAAACATTTTTCTAAAAATAAGATTTTTTTGGAAAACTATTTAGGAAAAATCTATAATGATTAATTTCTTGGTATTAAACGTTGCCTGAGCTCATCAATGGGTTTTAAACTGTTACCTGATTGAAAGTGCCAATAAGTCCAACCGTTACAGCTTTCAGATCCAAGTATTTGAGCAGCAACTTTATGAATTGATCCTTCACTATGTTTATGTTTTATACTTCCATCAATCATTACTTTTGCATAAACTTTTTTCTTCTGATCATATATTTCTGTTCCCGGTTTAATTACACCTAATTCAATTAATGATCCAAAAGGAATTCTAGGTTTTAACTTGTTATTTTTAATTGTGTCTAAATATTCATCCATGATCTTATTTGTATTTCTTATCCTCTTATAAGCAGCTTCAAAATATTGTCTTTCTCTCTCAATTCCAAAATAGGATCGACCTAATTTTTTTGACACTACAGATGTTGTTCCTGATCCTAAAAAAGGATCTAAGATAAAATCATTTTTATTTGAAGAAGCCAAAATAATTCTATAAAGTAACGCTTCAGGTTTTTGTGTTGAATGAATTTTTGTGCCATTTTTTTTTAATCTTTCTTTTCCATTACATATAGGTAAATTCCATGTTGATCTCATTTGTACATCGTCATTGAAAGATTTCATAGATTGGTAATTAAAAGTGTATTTAGATTTTTTACTTTTTGATGCCCAAATTAATGTCTCATGAGCATTTGTAAATCTAGTTCCTCTAAAATTAGGCATAGGATTGTTTTTATTCCAGATTACATCATTTAATATCCAAAAGTCTAAATCTTGAATAATTTTTCCAACTCTAAATATATTATGATAACTTCCAATTACCCAAATAGAACCATCTTTTTTTAATACTCTTTTACATTCGCTTAGCCATTCTTTTGTGAAATTATCGTATGATATAAAACTTTCAAATTGATCCCATTTGTCATTTACAGCATTTACCTTTGATCTATCTGGTCTTATTAAATTATTTTGCAGTTGCAAATTATAAGGAGGATCAGCAAAAATAAGATCAAATGTTTCTGCAGGTATTTTTTTTAGTTCTTTAAGAGTATCTCCATTGATAATTTTATTATATAAATTACGAGTATTCATTTTCTAAAAGATAATTAGACTCTAGGTTAGATTCCACGTCAACCAGAGATTGAACAAAATGATCTCTTCTTGTAGTAACTTTTAACTAAGACTCAATATGTTGTGTATAGGCCTGAATGTTTTTCTGTGGTGCTTCGTTATACCAAACTTTTTAATTGCCTTTAGATGATGTTTGGTTCCATAACCTGCATTTTTATCCCAGCCATATTTTGTAAAATTTTTTGCCAGTTTAGAAATAAGTCTATCTCTCGCCACTTTTGCGATGATTGATGCTGCTGAAATCTCGGGTATTTTTTGATCACCTTTAATTACATATTTTAGATTATAACCGTTCATCTTTGGTAATTTATTACCATCAATTAATATCAACGATGGTTTTAGCTTAATTTTTTTAATAGATCTTTTCATGGCTAATAAACTTGCGTTTAAAATATTTAATTTTTCAATTTCTCTTAGAGACGCAGTACCAATGGCCCACAAACATTTCTTTTTGATATATTTTTCTAAATTAATTCTTTTATTTTTTGAAAGTTGTTTTGAATCTTTAAATTTGTTTTTATCTACACTTTTTTTGAAAATTATAGTAGCAGCAAATACCGGACCAATTAAACTTCCTCTTCCAACCTCGTCTACCCCAGCTATAAACTTTTTCATTAAATTTTAATTTTCAATTCATCTATTTTTTTTTTTATAATTTTTAAATCAGACCAAGAAAACTTTTTTTGTTCTGGCTGTCTTAATAAGTAAGCAGGATGAAAAGTTATAATCGATAAATATGTTTTGTTATGAATTATAATTTCTTTCCATTTACCTCTCTCTTTAGATATTTTAATTTTATTCCCAAATAAAGATTCCATAGCGGTACTGCCCATTAAAATAAGTATTTTAGGGTCTATAATAGAAATGTGTTCTTTTAAAAATACTGAGTATCTATCAATCTCATCTAACTCTGGTTTTCGATTATTGGGAGGTCTATAATTAACTACATTTGAAATATAAATCCTATTTCTATTTAATTTTATTGCTGCTAGCATCTTATTTAATAATTTTCCGGCATCTCCGGTGAATGGCTTGCCAGAATCATCTTCTTTCTCACCAGGTCCTTCTCCAACAATCATAATATCTGAGGAAATATCCCCATCAGCAAAAACCATATTTTTTGCATTTGATTTCAGTCTACAATCTTTAATTGAGTGAATCTTGTTTTTTAGTAAATTAAGAAGCTCATTTTTCCCATTATTGCTATTAGTATTTTTAATTCTTATTATAGGTTTATTTGAAAAATCATATTTAATATCAAATGAGCGGTCTAACTCAGAGCTTAATTTGTCATTTTGATTTTTCTTTTCTAAAGTCATAAAATTATTATATGAGAATTTTAATTATTTTTATTTTATTTTTAAGTTTATATCAGACTAATTTATATGCAAATATTGATAATGAAAAAAAATTCAACCCTAAGTATTTATCCAAATACTTTTCCGGTCTTGTCTCTTTTGATAATCAAGAATTTGAAAAGTCTTATAGATTTTTTAATTCATCTAAAACTTTAATTTCTAAACATAATCAATTTTTAAAGGCGTATATATTTACCCTAATTGCCAATAATAAATTTTCATATGCTATTAATAAAGTTAAACTTTCAAGGAATAAGGAGTATTCAAATTTTTTTGAAGGGGAATTACTTTTAATTCTGGACTCTATTAAAAGAAAAAAATTTAAACAAGCATCTAAATTTTTAGAAAATCTAAGTAACTATAAAGATCAAGGAACTTATCAGTTTATAATTTTTGAAACCTTAAAAAGTTATAACGATCTATTTATTTCAAAAAAATTTAAAAAAAATACAGATTTTGGTAGAATAAGCGAAATAAATGATGCATTTCAAAATTGTTATTTAGGCACACCCCTTACTCAAATTTATTTTGAGAAACTAATAAACACTTCTGAAGATTATTCTAGATATAAATACTTTTACCTACAATATCTTATAAACAACAATGAATTAAATTTAGCAATAGAGACATCGAGCAATATAAATCATTTAGAAAGCAATCTTTTATTATTACAGGCTAAAACTTGGATTGATAAAAAGAATTTTAACAAATTTAATGAAAATTTTTTGTGCAATAATGAAGATAATTTGTTATCTGAATTTTTTTTTCTAATATCCAACTTATATTCAACAGATGAGAATTACGTTTTATCTGAATTTTACCTAAAAATTTCTAATTATTTAAATCCTAATTTTTATTTTAATACTATTCTTGAAGTGGATAATTTATATGTAAACGAGCAATATATAAAAGCACAAAATACTTTAGATAAATTACCTGATAATGCAGAAGTTTACAGTTGGTATAAAATTAGAAAGAAAACGCAAATTTTGTCAAAAATAGAAAGCAAAAAAAAATCACAAAGTTATATAGATGCTGAACTAAAAAAAATAGATAAACCTAGTCTTAAAATCTTATATGATGCGGCCAATATATATAAAAGTTTGAAAAATTATAATAAAGCAATTGAATTTTATACAGCCGTTTTATTAAATTTAAAAAAAGACTCCGAGGTTCGTTCAGATGTTCTTTATAGAAGAGGGGGGAGCTACGAGAGAATGAATGATTACAAAAAATCAGATCAAGATTTTTTTGAAGCACTTAAAATTAATCCAGAAGCTCCTCACGTTTTAAATTATTTAGCTTATAGCTGGCTGGAAAGAGATTACAAAATTAATGAAGCAATGATTATGCTTAAAAAGGCATATCAGCTAAGAAAAGAAGATCCTTATATCATAGACTCTATAGGTTGGGCATATTATTTAATAGGAGATTTTATAAATGCAGAAAAACTTATTATACAAGCCGTCATGCTAATGCCAGATGATCCAATAGTTAATGATCATTATGCAGACATTTTATGGAAATTAGATAGAAAAATTCAAGCAAGATATTTTTGGCAATATGTTTTAAAACTAGATGAAACAAGTGATGAAATGAAAGAAGAAGTCTCAAGAAAAATTTTAAATGGTCTGTCAAATATTTAAAAAATGAAAAAAATTAGATCTTATGCAAAAGTAAACGCATCAATTAATATTTTGGGTAAATATAAAAATAAATTGCATAAAATCGAAACATTTTTTTTTTTTATAAATTTATTTGATGAAATTTATATTTCTGAAAAAAAAACATCAGATCATAGGGTATTTTTTTCTGGAAGATTTTCAAAGGGAATTGAAAAAAATAATACAGTAGTTAATCTATTAAAAATATTGGAAAAGGAGGGAGCGTTAAAAAAAAAATTTAATATTAAAATTATAAAAAAAATACCAACAAAATCTGGTCTAGGAGGGGGATCAATGAATGCAGCAAGTTTGATTAATTATTTCGTAAAAAATAAAATAATAAAAATAAGTAAGTTAAAAATTATTAAAATTTGTGATAAAATTGGATCTGATGTAGTTCTAGGATTAGATGATAAATTACTAAAAAAAAAGAAAAATACTTATTTTAGAATGCTTAAAACTAATTTTAAGTTAAATTGTGTCCTAATAAAACCAAATTTTGGTTGTTCCACAAAATCCATTTATAAAAAGGTAAATTTTTTTAATAAACCATATATGAATCGCAATGAATTTAGAATTTTTACACTAAAAAAAATTAAATTATTAAATAATGATTTACAAAAAATAGTTTTTAAAAAGCATCCTAAACTTCATAAAATACAACAAAACCTCGAAAAATGTGAGAAGATTTTCTTGTCTAGAATGACTGGCTCAGGATCATGTATCGTTGGTTACAGTGATAGCAAAAAAGGCTGTTTAAATGCGTTAAAATTAATAAAAAAAAAATATAAAAATTATTGGTGTATTCAGGCAAAAGCTATATAAATTTTTATTTAATATTAGGTAAAAACAATTTTGGGGCGTAGCCAAGTGGTAAGGCAGCGGTTTTTGGTACCGCCATCCTAGGTTCGAATCCTAGCGCCCCAGCCAATTATGAAAAATTTATTAAAATTTATCTTTAAGAATTCAAATAATATAAATAGTAAAAATCTACAATTTGAAAAAATTAAATTTGAAAAAGGTGCAAGTCAAATCTTTGATGCAATCAAAGAATATTCAGAGACCAGTGAGGTTAGATACGTAGGTGGATGCATAAGGAGAATTTTAAGTAATGAAAATGTAGATGATATTGATTTAGCAACAAACTTAAATCCGGATGAAATATGTAAAGCTTTAGAAAAAAAAAAAATTAATTTTTATAAAACAGGCTATCTGCATGGAACAATCACAGCAAATATTGGCAAAATTAACTTTGAAATTACATCATTAAGAGAAGATATATCAACTGATGGAAGAAGAGCAGTGGTAAAATATTCTAAGGATTGGAATAAAGATGCATTAAGGAGAGATTTTACAATTAACGCTATTTATTCGGATATTGATGGAAATATATTTGATCCTACAAATGGAAAAAAGGATCTAGAAGATGGAAATGTAAAGTTCATAGGGAATGTTGAGGAGAGAATAAAAGAAGATTATTTAAGAATCGTAAGATATGTGAGATTTTTTTTAAATTATAGCAAATATGATCATGAACAGAATGTTAAAAAAGTAATAAAAAAAAATATCCAGGGTATAAAAAGACTCTCGAATGAGAGAATTTTAAACGAATTAAAGAAAATTATTAAGACTAAAAATTTTTTGAAACTTCTGAGTGATGAATTTTCTAAAGAAATATTACTGCTTGTTATTCCTCAGATAGTAAATCTTGATGTTTTAAAAAATATTAAAAAAGATAGAGAAGAATTATTTAATTCAAAAGATACATTATTCATTATAGCTTTGTTAATAATTGATGATACTGATAATACAGATTTTTTCTTATACAAATTTAATTTATCTAATCTTGAAAAGAAACGTATTCTATTTTTAAAAAATCATTTTATCAGATTAAACGATAAAAGTTTCTTTTCTGAATATAATTTATTAAAAATATATTATTTTTATGGTATAGAGTATTTAATAGATCTTATAGATTTTAAGCTACTGACTTCTAAAATACACAACAAAAAAATTTC
>CENX01035135.1_pt1 | contig 18370 bp, 20 predicted proteins | sample 361321 | NCBI WGS metagenome assembly CENX01 (sample SAMEA2619678, study PRJEB7988) | marine metagenome | isolation source: saline water (ENVO:00002010), including | reverse complement strand
TTTCAAGAAATGAAAATTTAGATACTGAAATAGTATGTCATTTTAATCTATCTAATAATAATATTTTACAAACCCTTGAAGAAAAAGATCTGCTAGACGAAAACAGTTGTATTTTTAGGAGAAAAATAAATACAAAAAATATTTCAAAGATTTATATAAATGATAAACCAGTAACTTCTAGTACAGCAAAATTTATAGGAAATTTAATAATTGATATACATGGCCAACACGAAAATCAACTAATACTTTCCAGTGAAGAACAAAGAAACCGATTAGATAACTTTACAAATTTAAATAATAATAAAAAAGATATAAAAAATGTGTTACTAGAAATTAATAATATAAAAAAAACACTTTCTGAGAAAACTTTATCAGCTGAACAGTATGAAGAGAAAGTTTCTTTATTAGAATATGAAATTAATGAACTTGAAAAAGAAGCCCTAGATCCAGATGATTATGAAAAAATATATCAAGAATATAAAATGCTAAGTAATGCAGATATCTTAATAAAAAAAATTAACGAATGTAAAAATCTTATTGAAAATGAAAATAATATAGGTATTAATTCGTTCCTTTCAAATCTAAACAAAAGCCTAGAAGATATAAAGAGTATTGATGGAGATACAAATAACATACTTGACACGAACATTAATATTCAAGAGCAAGTAAGAGATTTGTCTAAAATGTTAGAGAAATACGAAAATTCTATAAGTATTGATAATGAGAAATTAACTTTTCTAAATGAAAAAATATTATCCATGAACAATCTTTCAAGAAAGTATAAGACAAGTGAGAATGGTCTAATAAATATTTTATATGCCAAGCAAGATATGCTTAATAATTTAAAAATTAATAGAGATAATATTGATGAGAAACATAAAAAAATTGAGGAAAATATTCGTTATTATCATAAAATTGCAAAAGAAATATCAAATAAAAGAAAAAAAGAAGCATTGGTGTTAGAAAAAAAAATTAGCACACAGTTGAAAGAACTTGGCATGTCTGAATGTCAATTTAAAATTAATATTACATCAGATAATTCTTTAATTAGTAAAAACGGATATGATAAAGTCACTTTTTTAATAAAAACAAACAAAAAATCAAAACTACTTCCGTTAAGCGAAATAGCTTCTGGTGGAGAATTATCAAGATTAAGTCTTGTTATTCAACTAGAAACAAGATCAAATAATGATTGCGAAACCATGATTTTTGATGAAATTGATACTGGTATTGGTGGGGCTACTTCAGAAGTGCTTGGAAATCACCTATTAAGACTATCAGAAAGTACTCAAGTCTTATGCGTAACTCATTTAGCTCAAGTTGCTGCAAAATCAAAACACCATTATCTTGTGTCTAAAGATAAAAATTTATCTTCAACAAAACTTACCTACTTAGATAGTGATATGAAAGTAAACGAATTAGCCAGAATGATTGGCGGTATTAAATTAACTGATAAAACTATACAATTCGCTAAAGAACTTATCGACTAAAAAAACTTTTTTTAAACTTTATTCTTTTTTATCTTCTTTATTTAAACGTTTAAATTCTATTACAGTCATAATAGCTCCAGCAATGGCTAATGCAAAGCAAAATAACCCGGTAAAGAATATTATAGGATCATCCATAATTAATTTTTTCTAGCAATTATTTTAAAATAAATAGCAAAAGCTAAAATTGATGGAATCCAAGTTGCAGTGAATAATGCCTCTTGCTTTGTATCAACGCCTTGAAACCAAAGAAAAGCAGTGGTTATAAATGCAACCGCAACTGAAAGTAAAATACATATATCCGATATTTTCATCATAATAAAAACCTCTTTAAATTATTAATCTTCATTCCAAAAAGCCCATGAACCTATCAGTAAGAAAATTACTGCTAAAGAAGCATGCGCTCTAAGACTTGTTTCCTGTGGTAGCTCTAATAAAAACGGAACAACATTAATCATACCAAGTATAAGCCAAATTAACGATAAGGATCCTAAGAAAAGAGCTACTTTTCCAATTTTTCTTTTCATAAAGCAATTATTGTAACATTTATATTTGAAAATAGAATTTCTATTCTTCGTCTATGAATTCACCGTATAGGATCATGCTATGATCTAATATTTTGAATTTATACTTTTTTGCTAATTCTTTTTGCCTATTTTCTATAATCTCATCATAAAACTCAACAACTTTTCCAGTTTTTAATGAAACCATATGATCGTGATGATCACCGTGATTAAGTTCAAAAACTGCCTGGCTGTTACTATCTGAATCAAAATGATGTCTGATTACTATTTTTGCAGCCTCAAACTGAGTAAGCACCCTATATACAGTAGCCAAGCTTATAACTTCACCATCTTGAATTAATTCTTTGTATATGTCTTCAGCTGACATATGATGATTTTCAGAATTCTCTAATTTTCTCAATATTTTCACTCTTGGGAGTGTAACTTTTAAGCCGGCATTTTTTAATTCTATATTACTCATAATTACTATATTATCCTTATTTAAAAGAACAATATACTAAAAAAAGTGAAAAAAATTAAATTATCAATAATACTGCTATTTGCTACCTTTTTAGTTAGTTGTCAGCTATTACCAGAAAATGCGCAACTAAGAAGTTACAGGGTTTTAGTTCAGCAAGGAAATGTTATAGAAGAAAATAAGGTAGATTTACTCAGAATAAATATGACAAAAGAGCAAGTGATTTTTCTTTTGGGAGAGCCGGTATTAAATAATATTTTTAATACAAATAGATGGGATTACGTATACTTTAGAAAAAGGGAACCTGAAGAAACAAAGCTTAATATGATAAGTATTTTTTTTGATAAAGATGTTGTAGTTAGCATGAAAAGAATTACAAAAAATAATGAAGGTTTATTCGAGATAAATAATAAAAGTAAAGATTTACCAGAATTCACTAATGAAAATGAAATTGCTTCAATAGAAAGTAATATCTTTGATGATATTGAACTACAAGGCACTACTGAAAATAAAATAAATATTGAGGATGGTGTTCAAAAAACAAATAAAGATAATTTGCAAAAAAAAATCAAAGAAAATGATGAAATTGTCAAAAATTTAGAAGAAATTGATACTCAATCAAAAGAAAATAATGAAAAAGTCGTTAGTACATCAGAAAACTATGAAGTTAATTTGAGAAAAAATGATTATGAGATTGTTGAATCATTAATTTATGAGTGGAAAGATTCATGGGAAAAAAAAGATATAACGCGTTACTTAGCATATTATATTGATGAATATACATCGGAATATTTTAATAATCATAATTTATGGAAGGAAGACAGAACGAATCGTATAAACAATAAGTCAAATATAAATATTGAAATTACAGATTTAGAAATTGAATTTAATCTTGATGAAAATGAGTTAGCATATGCTACCTTTAAACAAAAATATAGATCTGATGAATACACTGATATTGTTTTTAAGAAAATAACTTGGATTAAAACGAATACTAATTGGAAAATTATTAGTGAAATAGTAACTAATAATAACGTTTATTGATTTTTATGAAAATTACGCTTTCTTTTATCATTTGGATTTATCATTATGTCATCTAGAATCTCTATACGGTCACTCTGTTTAATTAGATAACTCATATTTATTATTTCCCCGTAGCATCCAAAATTTTTGTTTCGTAAAAATTCTTTGGAAAATACTGATTTCTTAATTAAATCATCTAACAGGTCATTTAAAGTTAGGCCTTTAATATACTTAACATTAGAACTAACTATTTTATTATTGGCGCTAATATAAATAACCTCAACAAAGCTGTCACTTTTCATAATGTTTCTTTGACTCTGCTACAAAGGATCTTACAAGAATATCTGAAATCTTCTCTATAGACTTACCAAAAGCGTAATCTAATAATTTATTTTTTACTTCATATTTTAGCGATAACACTATTATGGTTTTATTATCAACCTCTTTAAATTCCCACTTTCCATCAAGATATTTAAATGGTCCATCCACTAGTTTCATCTCTATAAATTCATTATTTTTTATTATATTTTTTGTCGTAAAAGATGTTTTAATACCTTTAATATTAAAATCTAGCTTAGCTTCCATTTGATTATTTTGTTCTGATAATATTTTTGAATCTACGCAGTATGGTACAAAATTTTTATATAAATTTACATTATTGACTAAATCAAAAACTTTATTTTTTTTTTCAAATATTATTGCTTCTTTTTTAATTTCCATATTTTGAGTTATAAGAAAAAATTTATATTAAATCCTAAAGCGTTTAACATCACGAAAATTACAGCTATTGGTGCTATCACTCTTGCAGAAAAATACCAAATAAGTTTTATAATCTTTGATTTAATTTTTAGCTCGCTATCTATATGCTCTTTAGAAATTAACCATCCTACAAATATTGTTATCAATATTCCCCCCATTGGAAGAAGAATATTTGAAGTTAAATAATCTAACATCTCAAATATTGTCATGTTAAATATCTTTATGTCTTTTCCTATATTAAAAGAAACAATTGTTCCAATTCCTAAAAACCAAGCAAAACTTGTGGCTATCGTTGCAGCTTTTATTCTTGTTACATTATATTTTTCTATTAACCATATTATCATTGGCTCTATTAATGAAATTGATGATGTCCATGCAGCAAAAATTAATAAAATAAAAAAAATAGTACCAAATAGTTGGCCTCCTGGCATGGATGCAAATGCAACTGTCAAAGTCTGAAAAATTAATCCAGGTCCTTGCGACATTTCTAAACCACTTGAAATAACGATAGGAAATATTGCAAGCCCTGCAAGCAAAGCAACTGTTGTGTCAAGTAAGGCTACAATTACACAAGTCTGTGGAATTGATATATCGCTTGATAAGTATGAGCCATATACCATCAATGCCCCCATACCTAAGCTTAAGCTAAAAAATGCTTGACCCATTGCAATCAGTACCGACTTCCAAGTAATCTGACTAAAATCAGGATACAGCATGAACCTCAAACCATCATAAAATTCGCCCTCAATAGCAGAGAAAATAACAAGCGCCAAGAGAAGAACTAATAAGGCAGGCATTAATCTTACGACTGCACTCTCTAACCCAGATTTTACTCCCTTTGCTACAACAATAGCTGTAATAATAATGAAAATTGTATGCCAAGCTAATAATCTTTCTGGATCTGATACTAAGCTTTCAAACATTGCTGCTGCTCCCGTGGCATCAATATTGTTTAAATTTCCAAAAGCAGTCCTTACAGAATAGGCCATTGTCCAACCAGCTATCACTGCATAATAAGATAAAATTAAAATTCCTGATAAGATACCCATAAAACCTATAATTCGCCAATTTTTTGACCTTTTTTCTTTATCAGAAATATACTTGATTGATGCTATAGGATTTAATCTACCTCTTTTACCTAAATATACTTCTGCTAACATTATTGGAATTCCAATAAAAATTACACATAGAATATATATTATTACAAATGCTCCTCCTCCGTTCTCTCCAGTAATGTATGGGAATTTCCAAATATTACCTAATCCAACAGCTGACCCAGTTGCAGCTAAAATAAAAGCTGTTCTTGAAGACCATTCACCATGTGAGGAAGTTCTATTTATTGCCATTAGTAGCTAGTGTTTATTATGTTAATATTATTAATATTATGGGACAAAGCACTAAAAATACAGAAAATATTATCGCTGTCAACAAAAAAGCGACTTATGACTATTATATTCTTGAAAAAATAGAGGCTGGTATCGTGCTTGAAGGTTGGGAGGTAAAAGGAATTAGAGATTTAAAAGTACAATTAAAAGAAGCTTATGTAAAAATTAATAAAGGGGACATAATATTGATAGGTTCAAATATAACTCCTCCATCATATATAAATAGTGATACAAATAAAAATCCATCAAGGACAAGAAAATTATTACTAAATCAAAAAGAGATAAATATCTTAATTGGAAAAGTTCAAAAGGATGGCTTGACTTTAATACCACTTTCTCTTTATTGGAAAAATAATAAAGTAAAGCTAAAATTAGGCATTGCTAAAGGTAAAAAGAAGTTCGACAAAAGGCAATCAGAAAAGAAAAAAGATTGGGCAATTGAAAAAAATCGTTTAGCTAAAACTAAATTAAAAAATACTTAAATTAATCTCTATTGCAAGAAAAAACTTCTTGCTCCATATTCAATCCAGCTGCTTTTACGCCCTCAACACACTCATCGTAACTACTAAATTCACCAATTATACCACTGTCCGAAGTGGCAACCCAGTTAGCTGCATCTTCACTATATTTTAAGTATCCCCAAAAACCTACTATTAACACTATTATTAATACAAATATTTTGTCCATCCCAATTTCCACCCTTTAGTTATTTTATTAATACTTATATTATATCAAAACTTTCAAATATTCCAAATACATCTACCGCTTGAAGTCTCATTTATTTTTTCACAAAATTCTCTATGCTCTCTTAATTCAACTTCATTAGCCTTAATAACAAGAGCGTCACCTTTATTATTTTTATTTACCAAAACATCTTTTGTCACTTCACTTTTTTCTAGATCAAAAGATGTTTGTCCTCCAGTCAATAGCAAATAAACATCGGCTAAAATTTTTGCATCTAGTAACGCACCATGAAAATCCCTAGACGAATTATCGACTCCATATCTCTTACATAAAGCATCAAGGCTATTTTTTTGGCCAGGGTGAAGTTTTCTAGCAAAAACTAGCGTATCAAATATTTTACAGATATCTATTATATCTAATTTATGGTTTGCTTTTTTAAACTCATATTCTAAAAAGCCAATATCAAATGGTGCATTATGTATTATTAATTCTGAATCACTAATAAAATCAAGTAAGTCATTTTTTATATCACAAAAAAGTGGTTTATCTTTTAGAAATTCATTGGTAATTCCATGAACACTAATTGCACCTTGATCAATTTCTCTCATTGGATTTAAATATTGATGGAATTTATTACCTGTAAATTTTCTATCAACAAGTTCTATGCAACCAATTTCGATTATTTTGTGATTTCTTGTAACATCAAGGCCCGTTGTTTCTGTATCAAGAATAATTTGTCTATTCATCCAGGTTTTCCTCCTTTAGAGGATATTGCAAAGTTTGCAAGATCATCTGCCATTTCATTACCAGGATTACCACTATGTCCCTTAACCCAATTCCATTTAATTGAATGCTTCGAATTTAATTCATCAATAGCTTTCCACAAATCAACATTCTTAACATTTTTATTTCCAGAAGTTTTCCAATTATTTTTTTTCCAAGAATGTATCCAAGTATTAATTCCATTCATTAAGTATTTTGAGTCTGTATAAATAATTATATCTGATTCTTCTTTAACTAGCTTGATTGCCTCAATAGCAGCAACTATTTCCATTCTATTATTTGTTGTGTTTTCTTGATAACCATATATTTTATTTGTTTCGTCGGTAAATTCTAAAATAGCGCCCCAACCTCCTTCACCCGGATTCCCCTTACATGCACCATCAGTATATATAACTACATTATTTTTCATAATTATTATGAATCACTGGTTTTGAAAATTTTCCTAATACAATATTATTTTTTTTATGCCAATTTTTTAAAGATATAAATTTATAAGTTTTCTTTTTAATATACATTATATACGTGTTTCCAAAGAAATTGGCCTTAGAAAATATAGAATTATTTAGAAAACTTAGATATTTTAATATTTTCTTATTTTTGAAAGGAGGTATTTTGTTAATATTTAGTATTTTATAAATTTCGTATGAAAATAGTTTTGCCCAGTCTTCTAATCTACTTATGCTTATATAACTTTTATTTTTAAAGATCGTATCTATACGAAATATATTTATAAGGCCAATAAAACTCATTTTATTAAAACTTACCAAAATTATTTCCCCATCTTCGGTTAATACTCTATCTATTTCCCTAAATGCAGCATGAGGGTTTTTATTAGTCTCTAAAGAGTGAATTAAAACAATACAATCTACTGATGATTCTTTCAGTGGTAATTTTTGGATTTCTGCTTTGATATCACAATTGCTTGACGAAGAGATATAGAAACTTCTAAAACTAAGGTTATCATGCATAATTTCCTTAACAATATTACTTGGGCCTATATATAGGATATCGCTATTTAGCTTATCTTTAATTATTTTATTTACAGAGCAAGTTACTAAATTCCCATTAATTTTTCCTGCTTCTGTTTCATACCATTTGTTAATTTCTTCAGTACTAAAATTCATATTTAATTTATAATTTGTGGAACAGATTTAAGAAGATTACTTGTATATTCATTTTTTGTATTTTTTATTATATCAGACGTTTTTCCACTCTCAACTATCTTTCCTTTATACATTACAGATATTGTGTCTGATATATTTGAAATTAATTTAATATCATGTGAGATAAATAAATATGATATTTGAATTCTATTTTGAATATCCATTAATAAATCTAAAACTTGCTTTTGTACTGTTACATCTAATGAACTTGTAGGCTCATCACAAACTAATAATTTAGGTTCAAGAACCAAAACTCTTGCTATTGCTATTCTTTGTCTTTGACCTCCTGAAAACTCATGAGGATATTTATTTAATGATTCGTAATTAAGACCAACATTTATCATAACGTTCTTAATAATACTATCTGATTCGTTTTTATCTAATTCGGGTTTTAAAAAACATAAACCCTCCCTGATAATGTTACCTACACGCATCCTTGGGTTTAATGATGAAAAAGGATCTTGAAATATCATTTGATAATATTTTCTAAAATCTTGTTTGCTAGAGCCACGTAAAGAAGTAATATCTTGGTTTAGTATCTTAATACTTCCTGAGGTTATATGCGTAAGGCCCATAATAGCTTTTGCAATTGTTGTTTTTCCAGAACCTGACTCGCCAACAATCGAATGAATAGATCCAGACTTTATTGAAAAACTTATATCATCAACAGCTTTTACAAAATATTTTTCCTTAGAGAAAAATGAATTTTTTTCTTTATAATATACTTTAAGATTTTCAATATTTAATATATCTTTATTATCAGAAGAATACTTCTCATTAAATTTTCTACTATAACAAGATGATTCAAGCAAAGACCTACTATACTGGTTTTTTGGTTTTTGAAAGAATATGTTACTTTCATTATTTTCAAGAATTTTCCCACTTTTCATTACAATGATTCTATCTGATATTTGTGATGCAACTGCAAGGTCATGGGTTATAAATAATATAGCCATATTTAATTTATTTTTTAGCTCAAGAAGTAAATCTAAAACCTGCTTTTGAATTGTCACATCTAGTGATGTTGTTGGCTCATCGGCAATTAATAATTTTGGCTTTGATGCAATTGCCATAGCAATCATTACTCTTTGCTTCATTCCTCCTGACAATTGATGAGGATATAAATTAATAACACGACTTGCATCTTTTATACCAACAGATATTAAATTATTTATAATTTCTGTATCAATATCAGAATTTTTTTTATTTTCGTATGACTCTCTTAGCTGGTCTTTGATACTCATCACTGGATTTAAAGATCTCATTGGCTCCTGAAATATCATAGATATATCATTTCTTCTTATTTGTCTCATTTCCTTTTCTTCTAATTGAAGGAGATCTTTTTTTAAAAATACCACCTCTCCACTTGTTATTTTGCAGGATTTTTCCAACAATCTTATTATTGATAATGCTGTTAAAGATTTTCCACTTCCAGACTCCCCAATTAAAGAGACAACTTCAGACTCCTTTATATTAAAACTTATATCTTTCAATACTTCTTCATCTTTATTAGATTTTATTTTTAAACATAAGTTTTTAAGTTCAAGTAAATTATTCATAATTTTTACTCGCCCTAGGATCAAATGCTTCCCTAACAGCATCTGAAAATAAATTTGCAAATAAAACCAGAACAAACATAAATAGGAATGCGGAAAATAAAGACCACCATACTATGGGTTCTCTAGACATCTCTAATCTTGCGGCATTTATCATGTTGCCCCAACTATATGTAGTTGGATCTACTCCAATATTTACGTATGATAAAACTGCTTCTGCAAGTACAAGTGCGCTAAAATCCAAAACAACAGTTATTATTACTATATGCATAATATTTGGAATTATGTGCCTAATAATTATAGATATTTTTTTTAGTCCAAATGTTTGTGAAGCTTGAACATATTCAACCTCTCGAAGCTTCATAGATTCTCCTCTTAGTAATCTACATAGCCCAGTCCAACTTGTAAGACCTAAAATCATACATAAAAAGAATAATCTTAAATCAGCTCTTTCATATATATTTTCAAACTCAAGAGGATTATTAGACATATAAACTTGCAGCATTAAAATTGCAGAAGCTATAAGTAAAACACTAGGAATTGAATTTAATGTCGTATAAATATACTGAATAATATCATCTATTAGGCCACCAATATATCCAGCAAAAATTCCGAGGAATATAGCAAATGGTAGCATTACAATAGTTGTTAACGTTCCAATCAAAATTCCTGTTCTTATACTCTTAATACTTTTGTACAATACATCTTCACCCACTTTATCCGTGCCCAAGATATAATACTGAGAACCAAGATCATATAACAGAAAAATTATAGCAATCATTATCGTTAGAGACGAAAGAAAGACTTTATTTTTTTGTATAAAAGAAAAAATAAATCCCCTTGTAAAAATATTTTTTCGGCAGAGAATTAAACATATAGAAAAAACTAAAATAAAAGTCTTAAATATTGATAATATCGATGTCAAAAATATATTATTAAAATTATCTTCAGAATATTTATTATGATTTCCTTTAAACAAAAGCTTAGGATAAATTCTTTTTTCTATTTTATTATCAATCTTGACAGTCTCTTTTGAGTATAGATGTGAAGAAAAAGGAGACGAATAACTTTTTTCAGTATTTTTGTGAATAGGAAGTAAAATGATATCTAAAATACTTTTTATCTCTTGTGAATAGATATATTCTTCTTTATCCTCATTGTATACTTTATCTTTAATATGAATAGAGTCTAAAAGAGCAGTAATCATAAAAAAAGAAAGTACCACAACAGATATAATTCCAGTTTTATTTCTGAAAACATGTTGCCATGTTTGTTTTAAGTCCGGTGTTTTTCTTACGTAATAAATATATAAAATTAATGAAAAAAATATTATATAAAAAAATATATCTGTTAGTAAAAAAGTAAACATTATTTTAACCTTACTCTTGGATCTACAAATGTATATGAAATATCAGTTAAAATTAGGCCAAAAATATATAATATTGTGCCAAGAAATACCATTGCTCTCACGATTGCAAAGTCTTGGCTCTGTATTGCATCGATTGTGTAGCTCCCGAGTCCAGGAATACCAAAAAAAGATTCAACTATTAAACTCCCTAAAAATAATAATGGAAGTATTACAACCACACCTGTCAGAATAGGTATTAAAGCATTTTTAAAAACATGATTAAATAATACAGCACTTTCTGACAAGCCCTTAGATTTTGCTGTTTTTACATAATCTTTTTCAATTTCTTCCAAAAATAAGGACCTATACCATCTTGTGCCCGAGCCGATACCATAAATAACACTTATAATAACTGGCAAGACTAAAAATTTAATCGCTTCATAACCCTGAGCGTATCCTGAAATCGGAACTAAATGAAGTAATTTACTTATAAGATATTGCCCCCCAATTATATAAAATAAGCTAGATATAGACATCAAAGCAACACATAGTATCACTCCAACATAATCAACTTTGGTAGACCGAAAGAAAACAAAAAATAATGCAATGGTAATATTTACAAATAAGCCAACTAACAAGGAAGGAAGTGCAATAGCTAAACTTGGAAGCATTCTCTGTTTTATGTCATATTTAATATCTCTACCGCTATCGGAAATACCAAAATCAAAAAGAAAAAGTTTTAAAGATTTTTCATAAAAGATTGTTTCTTTAAAAACGTCTAATCCTTTTTGAGCACTGTTATAAAAAAGTGGATTATTATATCCCCTTTCCTCATTCCATTGAACAATTTGCTCCTGAGTTACTCTCTTATTTCCTAAATGCAGTCTTGCTACTTCCTCTGGTGAATTTACAACAAAAAATAAAGTAAAAGTTAGTAAATTAACTCCAATTAATATTGGAATTGCATAAATAAATCTTTTTATAATATATTTAATCATAAACTTTTTCTTTGTCCTTTTTTCTAATCATGAATAGAACAGAAATCAGAATAATAAAAATTAAAATAAGTAAAAAATATAATAAATTAAAATTAGGTTTATTCCATAATTTTATGTTTTCCGATCTTTTTTGATAGCTAATTTCTTTATATTTAAGTGTATTATTAGCCATCAAATTGGATTCAGTATTTTCAACCCACCCATGAGAAAGAGAAAATGATTTTGGATGAAATCCCCAAATCCATGGACTATCGCTTTGAACTATTTTAAGCATTTCTTTAATAATTTCTCTTCTTTTTTGAGAGTTTTTCATATTCTTCATTTGTTTAAATAATTTATCAAAAGCTTCACTTTCATAATTTGAAGCATTTTCGCCTCCAAATTTTACTTTTCCATTTTTACTATATAATAAGAACAAGAAATTTTCTGGATCTGGATAATCTGCATTCCATCCCCACTGAAAAATTTGACCAGTACCATTGATCATTTTTTCTTGAAAACGATTATAATCAGTTACTCTTGTTACCAATTGTATATTAATTTTTTTAAATTGTTTTCTAAGCCAATTAAGAAAAGCATAAGTATCGGCACCTGCACCTGTAGCCTCAAAGTATAGTATTAATGGTTTTCCTGTTTTTTTATCTATACCATTATCATATCCTGCTTTTAAAAGAAGTTTTTTTGCATCTTCAATGCTTCGTTTTTCTATTTGTCCTTTATTTTTCTTAAATACAGTTTTATTATATTCTTTCTTTCCGTCTTGATACCCAAAAATCCCGGGTGGTATTGGACTTTGGGCCAATATACCCCTACCATTTGCAAATATTGATATATATTCATCGTAATCAATTGCTATTGTAATTGCTTGCCTTAACAACTTCGATCTTTGACTTTTGCCGCCTACAATCGAATCGAGCATATTAAAACCAATATAGTAAGTAGACGCAGCAGTAGCTGTAGTAAGGTATATTCCTTTTTTCTCTAAGTCTTTATTTAAAGATACGTCCCCAGAGTTATTTAATGATATTGCTTGATCATAATTATCAGAAGCTATTCCTGAATTATCATAATATCCCTGCAAAAATTTATTCCATCTTGGGATCTGCTCTTTCTCTAAGGAATATATAGCCTTATCAATAAAAGGTATTACTTTATTTTTATTATAAGAAATCATTTTTCTTTTCACGATCTTATCTTTTAATGATGGATAAACCTCTTTTCTAAAATTTTTATTCTTTTCTAAAACCATTCTCAAGTTTGGGTTATTCTCAGTCAGTTTAAATGGACCTGTACCTACAGGAAACCAATTCAATGTAATATTTTTTTCTTGGAGCCCTGGCTGACTATAGAACATATCTGCTTCCCACGGCATAGGAGAGAAAAAAGGCATTGCAAGCCAATATACAAACTGTGGATATTGTTTTTTTAATATTATTGAAAAAGTAAAATTATCAATTTTTTCAACCCCTTTAATTTGGTTTGACTTTATTAATTCAATTCTTTCTGAGTTACTTTTATATTTAGCATTACTAATTTTTTTATTGTATTCACTAAAGCCAAAAATGTACTCTTGCATGACACCTGCAATAGGCGAATGATTTTTATAATCTGCTAATCTTTTAATTTGATATATATAGTCATCTGACGTCAATTCTCTAGTAGACTCGTTTTTAAAATCCTTAATTGTGTCAATACCCTCCAGCTCTGTTTTTTTTAAATTATGATACCTATAATTACTTCCATTTTTATAAAATGCAGGATGATTTTGATACAAAATACCCCTTTTAATTTTTAGCACATATTTTATATATCTAACTTTATTTTTATCTTTTGTTTTTTCAAATTTATTATCTAGATAAATTAATTCTGGCATCTCTTTTGCTGCTAACGGAATTAATTGATATGGTTTTTTTAAATAATGATACTGGAACAATGGTTCATATATTTGAGCTATAAAAGCATATTCGTTTGAACTGTAAGAGCGAGCAGGATCTAAATGTTTTGGTCGTTCCTGAAATGAAGAGTAAAATACTTTCTTATTATCTGTATTTTTTCCGTAAGGACTATTGAGAGGCTTATCAGAGCACCCTGATAATGTAAGCATTAATATTAAAAATATACATTTATATAATCCATACATTGCAATCTACTCAAAAAAATTAATTATTCATATTATATATTTTACTGCATTATAAATAAAATATGATATACAATACATGAATGAAATCTCTTCAGGGCAAAAAAGCGCTAGTTTTAGGAATAGCAAGTAATCGTTCTATTGCTTGGGGCATATCTGATTCGCTAAAAAGGAATGGAGCAGAACTTGCTTTTACTTATCAGAATGACAAATTAAAAGAAAGAGTTGAAAAATTAGCAAATGAGTGTGACTCAGATATTATTATGCCATGCGATGTATCAATTGATGGAAGTATTAATAATATGTTAGACCAACTTTCAGGTAAATGGTCTGAATTTGATATTATAATACATTCTTTGGCATTTGCTCCTAGAGAGGAATTAGAGGGCAACTATGTTGATAAAACTACAAAAGCGGGTTTCCTGTCTGCTCATAGCATTAGCAGTTATAGTCTTTTAGAATTATGTAAAGAAGCAAAACCAATGCTAAAGGGTAAAAACCCTTCAGTTATATCACTTTCATACCTTGGAGCAATACGTGGCATGCCAAATTACAATGTTATGGGTGTTGCAAAAGCAAGTTTAGAAGCAAATGTAAGATATCTTGCATATGCTATGGGTGAAGATAATATAAGAGTAAATTGTATATCTGCAGGACCTATAAAAACTTTAGCCGCAGCGGGAATATCTGACTTTAGAAAAATGTTAGACCATGTTGAGAAAAATTCCCCACTAAGAAGAAATGTAACAATCCAAGAAGTCGGAGATACTGCTTCGTTTCTTGCCTCAGATGGTGCAAGTGGAATAACAGGTCAAGTTTTATATGTAGACTCCGGATTTAATATTATAGGTATGCCTGCGATAGATTAATTTATTTTCCAAGAACACTTACACAACATGAATCACCAAAAACATTCACACTTGTTCTTAACATATCTAGTATTCTATCAATTCCTAAAATTATTCCAACTGCTTCAAAAGGAAGTCCAACAGCACTTAAAATAACAAGTATTGCAACAAAACTTGCTGAAGGAATACCTGCAACGCCTACGGAAGTAATTAATGCTAAAATTAATATTAAGAATTGGTCGATATAAGATAAATCGATACCATATAATTGAGCAATAAAAATTACTGCGACACACTCGAAAAGCGCTGTTCCGTCCATATTAATAGTTGCTCCCAATGGAATGATAAAATTTACATGCTCTTCTTTATAATTTAGATCTTCAATAAGGCATTTTGTTGTCACAGGAATTGTTGCAACTGATGAGCTTGATGAAAAAGCAACTAATAGAGCTGAGGTCATGCCTTTAAAATGCTCAATAATATTTCTTTTAAAAATATATAGAATTAAGGGATAAAAAAGTAATAAATGAATTAACAAACCAAATATAACAGTTAAAAAGAAGTTGGATAGTATCAAATAGCTTCCAGGATCAAAATCTATTGTTGTCTTCACGACAAGACAAAAAACCCCATAAGGCATAAAAAATAAAATATATCTCATAATTTTTAGAAAAATAAGATACATGCCCTCCCAAAAGCCTTTTATCACTTTTATATTTTCAAATTTTGATGATCTTATAGCAATACCAAAAATAACACTAAATAAAATAATAAATAACATATTTCCATTAGCGATGGAAAAAAATATATTTCCGGAAAATATATTTAGAAAGAATGTTCCGATAGAATAATTATCTCTAGAATTAACTAAAGTTTCTATTTCATAATCTGAAGATAAACCAATGATATGTGCAGCACCTTCTCCATTAATTATTCCTGGTTGGATAAAATTCACTACAAAAATACCAATAATAATAGCTATAAAACTTGTACTTAAATAAAAAAATATAGATCTTAGGCCAAGTCCGGATATATCACTCGTGGAGCTAAAAGCTGATATATTAAAAATCAGAGAAGACATTATCAAAGGAACAACTATCATTTTTAAAGAATTTATAAATATTGTTGCAAATAAATCAAATACATCATAAAAATTAATCCCGAAAAATATATCTGTCCTCTCAAGATAAAATCCTGTTAAAAAACCTAAGAATAAAAATAAAAATATTACTTTTGATGACGGGAGTCTATCCATTTTATTTACTTATAAATTTTTTGTATGAATTTTTATATCTGCGTTTTCACGTAGACTCTGTATTACTGCATATAAAATAGAATTTACGTGCTCATTATTTATCATTGTTTTTAAAGATTTTTCGCTTAAATCGGTACTACCCTCTTCTATTGATTCCAAAATAATTAATTCATAATTGCCTGTTCCAGATTCTATACTGGTAACATTTTCTTTTTTTGTAAGTGAAAATAATTTGGATAATATTGAAGGAGGTATATTATTATCTGATCTACCTATACTTGAGTAATATGATGCTTTTTTATTTGTTAATTTTTCAATTTCTTTAATATCTTCACCATTAACAAGCTTTTTTTCAATATCTTTGATAGTATCTTTCATCGAAACAATAGATCGTTCAGTGTTTATCAAGGATTCTATTTCTTTTTTTACATTTTCATATTTTTTATATTCAACTGCTGATTTTTCTTTAATTCTCAAAATTATAACGTTTCCATCTGATTCAATTGGTTGGCTATTACGACTTTCATTGTAAACGCTTTCAGAGCTAATTATTTTTAACACTTTTTCATTATTTAAAATCTTATGATTTTTTTTAATTTTTGATAAAGTCATTAGACCAGTAGTTTTTTTATTAACAGACAAAAACTCTTCAGCCCTATTTAATGAATCAGGATACTCAAATAATATGTTAGAAACCTCCTCAAACATAACATCATACTTATTCGCGATTTGAATATTTTTATAATCAAGCTCTACGTTTTTCTTAACATCATTATAATTTTTAATTTTCGCTTCTTTAATACTATCCAACATAAATATGTAATAACCTTGATCCGTAGAAATTATTTCTGAAAAACTATTAATATTATTTAAATTGAAAATAGCATCGGACAACTCTTTTGATAAATCTTGACGTTCTAACCATCCTATATCTCCCTCTTTTTTATTAGAAAGTTTGTCATCAGAGTGTTCTGTGGCTAAAGTCTTAAAAGAACCATTATCTTTTAAACTAGAATATATTTTTTTAATCAAAATTAAATTTTTATCTTTACTGGATTTTTTATTTGATAAAAATATTTGCCTAACTTTTCTTTTTTCAGGAATAATATATTTAAATTTATTCTCGTTATAATAATTTATCAAATTATTTTCACTAAAATCTATCTGCTTTAATAAAATTTCTTTGTTATAAACAATATACTCAATATCAAGTTTTTCCGGCATAGAGAATATATTTTTATACTTTACATAAAAATCTTTTTTTTCTGCTTCGGTTGATTCATTTTCTTCATCAACGAAATCCTCGTAGCTTAAAGATAAAAGCCTAAAGTTTCTTTTCTCATATTTTAGTTTTTCTAGGTCAAACAGTTGCTGTGAGGATAAAAAAGAAGAAGATACAATATTATTATAAAATTGAAGTGTTTTTAATTCTGATTTTCTTATCTTTTCATAAGAAGATATTTGAATTCCTTTGCTTTCAAGAAGTTTTTGGTATCTTTCGGCGTTAAATTTTTTTTCTGTATGAAATATCTTGTTAGTCTTAATGTCTGTAATTAATGCATCTTCTGAAACCTGGAAATTATTTTTGCTTACAAAGTCTTTAACTAAAACACTGTCTATCAGTTCATCTAAAACAGTTCGTTTAATAATTTTCTTTTGTAATTCTGCTTCATTTTGATCCGAAGATACAATGTTTTTCATTTCCCGGAGTCTGTCTTGATATTCATTATTTAATCTTTCTGCTGAGATCTTAGTTTTATTAACTTCAGCAACGATTAAGTTTCCTCCCGTAAAATACTGGTCTATACCCCATAATGCAAAAGGGATACTTATGCCAATTACTATAACATAAGCTATCCACCCAGTTGATTTATCTCTAATATTTTGTAACAACTATAATTCCTTTAAAAATTTTTCATGGCGGAGTGGACGGGACTCGAACCCGCGACCCCCTGCGTGACAG
>CENX01061043.1_pt1 | contig 18383 bp, 13 predicted proteins | sample 361321 | NCBI WGS metagenome assembly CENX01 (sample SAMEA2619678, study PRJEB7988) | marine metagenome | isolation source: saline water (ENVO:00002010), including | reverse complement strand
AGCTGAAGATAAATCAATAGTAAAAATATTATCCTCATCTATTGATACATTCGATAAAATTAACTCAAAATCATCTGTAAACTCAGGTGCAGATCCTAAATAATTAAAAGTATTAATTTCTGCACTAACAGAGGGATTAGATTCGGACCATTGGCCTAAAATATTTTGGGCAGATACCTGATAGGAGTAATTCATTTCACTTTCTAATTCACCATCAATATAAGATGTAGTATTTATGTTAGATTCAAGCAATGAACCGTTTCTATACAAATTATAAATATCATCATTTACAGATAAATCAATAAACTGTAACCCTAAGCCCTCAAAAAATAAATTACCTGCAGCTGTAGTTGTTAATATACTATTTGTATCTGAATTCCACACTTTAAAATATGCCAAATTTCCTTCTAAAAAACCGTTTCCTGTGCCATCATCTTTACTAACAGAAAGTGCTCCCCCAGGTAATGGTAATTGTGCTTTACCAACACATTTTTCACCATCAAAAACAGCTATTATAGAACCATCAGGAACATTAATTCCTTGATATAAAACTTGTTCAACAACTAATGTCATAGGCTGGTATGGATTGCCACTGTAAGCTAATTCAAAATTACTGTTTGCTTCAGATTCTGAAAAACTCATTGAAGACCAACTAATAGAAGCTTCTGCATCTAAAAATTCACTTGCTCTAAATACTTCGGGTAATTCAACAGATAAATCCTCAGGAACATTTGCAGATAGTAAATTCGATTGATCAGAGGTTGTTGCTTCTGCAGTATCTGACAAGCTTGATGAACCAAGCTCATTTGTAGCAACAACATAGTAACTGTAAGTTGTGTTTTTTTGCAAACCCACATCATTATAATTAGTTAAGCTAGTTTGTCCAATATATTCACCATATCTAAATATTTGATAAAATATTGTAGGCGAACCTTCTGAGGAATTCCAACTTAAAAATACTTGCTGATCACCACCAATAGCAACTAAGTTTTCAGGAGATGAGGCAGGTAATTGCGATAATGTACCAGTGCATATTAAATTAGATTTTTCACCTTCTAATCCTTCACTATTAACTCCAGCTACGGCATAGCAATAATAAGTATTATCATCTAAATTTAGATCAATGTAATTACTTTGAGTTGTATTATCTAAAAAAGATATTGATTCAATATCACTAAAGTTCCCTAATGATTCTCTATAAATATTATAGGATACTGCTGCACCTCCAATCGGCTCACCATAACCAACTACAATATCCCAATCTAAACTTGACTGATTTTGACCACCATTAACATTAAAATTACCTGGAGAATCAGGAGCTAACTCAGGTAGAGTTTCAATTACCAATGTTTGAGATGGTAATGACTCTAAATCATTTAACACACTTGTAATTGCATACTGTCTAATTGATGATGTTTCTAAATTAGAATCTATAAAAAATTCTTCATCAACACTGATTAATAATAAATTCTTTTCATAAATATTATAGTAATCAAAATCACCACCAGAATCCCAAGCTAAATTAACAATATTATCAGGAGGAGATAACAACTGCTCAGCCGAACCATCAAAATTCAAAATATTTTGAATAGAATCTGAACCGTTTAACGTACTACTTTCAATATATTCGGACCATTCAGATGACCCAGAACTATTGGATGATTTGATTCTATAACTAAATGATGATGAATTCAATAAACCTAAATCGTTAAAATTTTGTACTAACAAATCATCAATAATGATTTCATTGTAGTCAAAATCTCCAACTTCCCAGAATCTTTCAATTTTATAATTAATAGAATCATCATTACCCGAATCAATAGGATCCGACCAAAATAGATCAATTTGATTAACATATGCATTAATATTTAATGTAGGAACACCTGAAATAGTTAAAGATGAAATATTTGGACTTAAACTCGAACCAACAATTGATGTAGCTTCAATGTAGTAAGAATAAGCTGTATTATAATTTAAATTTAAATCAATAAAGTCTTCAGAATCTAAATTGGAGGATATATTCTCCCCATCCCTAAAAACAGAAAATAAAACTGCAGATGAAGGGTTGTTATCAGAATCATAAATATTATAATCACCAATTGCAGGTCTACTCCAAGATAAGTCTATAGATGTTTGACCTGGAACTAAAGTAAAGTTATTAATTGAAGATGGAGGATATACCTGAAGATTTAATCTTGGCGTAGTTAAAGCTTCAAATACTTGGTTAATAGTATTTCCTGATATATCTGTCCAATTATCAATTGACGCATCAATATCAATAGCTAAAGATTCTTTCCAAACCCTAAAAGAAATACTATTAAATTCAGTATAACCATTACCTGAACCGTCATCTTTTGAAACTTTAATTTGATTATTAGAGTCATTTATATAACCATCAGCTGTTACTAAGCCTGCTCCTACACAAATATCACCATCAAAAACACCAATCTCATCCCCTTCTTCTAAAACAACTCCATTCCATAAAAAATTATCAACAGTAATCGTCATAGGATTTGAAGGATTCCCATCCCACACAGGATTAAAATGACCAGTACGATAAATATTATTATTTTCTTCATTAACAAACAGATTATTATCTACAGGTTCATCAATATTTAAATCAACGTTATTCAATACTTTAACATAGTACCCTTCATCCTTAAACATGGAACCAATAGAATTAACAGCATCTGAGCCAGTAATATAAGATGGAACATAAATATCACCTGTTTCACTAAAAACAGTGAACAAATCTTCCGATTCTATTAATTCAGATAGAACATTTTCAATTAAATCACCGCTTTCAGATTGAATCGGATAAGATATAATATTCCATCCAGCATCTAAATCTATAGATAATGGCAAGCTAACAGGCTTCTCAGTCGTAAGTTCTAATACTTGGTTGGAGTCAACTTTTATTAAATAACCCTCACTGCTTTTCCACAATCCTATATTATCTATCCAGTTACCAACCTGATCTTTAAAAATACCACTCCCCGTCTCATCTAATACTAACAAAATATCATCATTTATTGGAGCTAAAATATCAAATAAATCTATGTTGATTTGATTTGGGATTAAGCTTAATGAAAAAATATTCCAACCTTCTTGCAAATCAATATCCTGGAAATAATAACATGGTTCAAAGGGGTTATTTATTTGAGCTGTATCATCATAATTTACCGCAAATTCTTCTATACAGCCACCAACCTCACTATCAGCATTACTAGAACCTAAAATATAATTAAATTCTAAATTGCTCCAAGGATACTGCTGCTGTTCTGATAATAGATAAATTTCATGTGATGATGAGTCAAAAATATAAAAGCTAGGCAAGTCATTTTCTTGACAATAATTCTGAGTTAAATCTTGTAGGTTTGGAGAATTATAAAAACCTTGGACTTGAATAGTTGTTTGAGTTTCTAGAGATGAATCAACATAATTCCAGCCTACACATATTCCATCTAAAAAAGCACCAACTACATCACAGGAATACGGATTTTCAATACAATTTCCAGCAGTCGATCCAGGAGCCCAGCTTTCATTTGAGCCTTGGGCAGGTAAACCATTGATTTCTATTGACTCAAAACCATAGAAAGCTTGTGAGGGTGATTGAAAAAAACTCCAACCTGTTTCTTGATTTACATAACCCTGGACACTTATATCGCATGTAGAATTATCACCACCACATACTCCACATTCATCAAAATAGCCTAATCCATCACACACCCCAAAACAATCTTCAAAAGCATTACCACCACATACTCCTAAGCAATCAAGAACATTATTATCACAATCACAAAAGTCAATTCCAATTCCATCACCTCCACATATTCCACATTCATCTAAAACATTTCCGTCACAATCACATTCACCATCTGCTATACCGTTTCCGTTACATACACCACATTCATCAAATTCTGCATCACCATTAGGTGTACCAGAACAATCAGCACATGATGAATTATTACCTCCACATTCGCCACATTCATCTAAAATATTTCCATCACAATCACATTCACCATCAACTATACCATTTCCTCCACATATACCGCATTCATCAACTAATGTTTCACCATTTGGTATTCCTGCACAATCAGCGCATGATGAATTATCACCATTACAAACATTACACTCGTCATAAGCACCAACACAATCATCATCAATATCACAAACTCCATCATCATCTATATCATCACATGAACCACCGTCATCTCCATTAGAAACAATATCACCTAAACTGAAAGCCTCAGCTGAAACAATACTACCAATAATCATATCAGATGTAAAATCATAAGACTCTTGAATATTATAAACTGTATTTTCACTGTGATCATAGAATTGAAATGTTATGATTTCTCCTGATGGAAGATTACTATATATCAATATTAAGAATCCATGACCTCCACCTAGAGGAGGTGGTACAGAAGAAGATAGAGCAAAACCTCTTTGTTCCCCATCAACAAATGCAGCAAGAGCATCTCCATCTGATGTAATATCTACTTCATTTGAATAAACTCTGGAGGTTATAGATCCACTATTTTGGTAAATTGAAATATCATCAAAAAGTCCATCACCATCTTCGTCCCAATCAATTGGAATATCTCTTGATAAAAAAGAAGATGACAGATCATTTGAAAATAGAATATTTGTAGCAAACATCATTAACAAAAAAGAAAAGAAGAATGATATGTTATTACGTGCAATCACATTTAACCGATTTTATCTCATTGAATATAACGATAAATTAATAGAAATTAATGTGATTTAGTTAACTTTTTATATTTTTTTTAAAAAAATTATTTTTCTAAAAAGTTAAGATACTTATTATCTGTAGATAAAATAAAGTAAGTAGATGGATCTAAGGTTTTTTTATAAGTTTCTAATGTTTTGTAATAATTATATAACTCGGGAGATTTACCATATGTCTTTGCATAAATTTCAGTAGCCTTTGCATCTGCTTCACCTTTTATTCGCTGAGATTTCAAATATGCTCCAGAAACAATTTCTTTTTCCTTTTGAATTTGCTTACCTAAAATTTCTTGCTTTTTACCTTCACCTTGAGCCCTATATTTTTCTGCAATCATATTTTGCTCAGATACCATTCGATTGAATAATTTTGTTTGAACCTGCTTGTTATAAGAAACTCTTTTAATTTGTACATCAACAATTTCAATACCCATATTTAACTCTTTGAGCTTTAAGGATACTTTATCAAGAATAGATTTAATAATATCTTTTCTAGCTCCTAAAGATGCAAACTCTTCATCTGAAGACTCATTAGATTCTTTAACATCTGATATATATATTTCCATTTTACGATCAGTCGATCTAACTATTTCGCCCATAGTTCTATTTGCAATTTCATCTCTTACAGCACCATCAATAATATCATCTAATCTAGATTGAGCAAGCATTTCATTTTTTGCAGATTTATAAAACTCTAATGCATTTGAAATTTTCCATCTTGCAAAAGTATCTACAAAAATATATTTATTATCTTTAGTAGGAATTTCATTTGCTATTCCATCCCATTCTAATACTCTCTTATCAAACTTAATTATTGTTTGGATTAAAGGTATTTTAAAATTTAAACCAGATTCAGTAATAGGGCCACCTACTGGTTTACCAAACTCAATCTTAATAGCTTGGTCTTTTTCTGTTACAATGAAGAAAGAATTCATTAAAATAACAACTAATACGATCCCAATAATATTTAAATAACTTTTATTCAATTATTTCAATCCATTTAATTTTTGATTTAAAAAAGGAACAAGATTTTCAATATCTTTATCAACAATAATTTTATTCTTATTGTTTGACAGAACATACTCCATTGTTTCTAAATAAAGTCTATCTTTAGTAATTTGAGGTGCTTTATTATACTCAAGTAGAATTGATTCAAATAATGCTACATCACCTTCAGCCTGATTTGTTCTTTCAATTGCATAACCATTTGCTTCAGTGATAATTTTTTCAGCTTGGCCCTCAACTAAAAATATTTTCTGATTATAAGCTTGCTTGGCTTCATTAATTAGTGTTTCTTGCTCTTGCTTAGCTCTATTAACTTCATTAAAAGAGTCTGCAACTGGTTCAGGAGGAACTACACCTTGTAATTGAACTAACTGAATAGAAACACCACATTTATAACTATCAAGTAATTCTTGCATGTATTTTCTTGCTTCAATTGCTACAGATTCTCTCTCAGCCTGTAAAACTTCAATAAAGGAACGATCACCAATCATAAGCCTTACAGCTGCTTCAGAAACATCGAAAATAGTATTTTCCACATTTTTTACATTAAACAAATAATCTTTTGCATCTTTAATTTTATACTGAACCACCCATTTAACTTCAGCAATTTTCAAATCGCCAGTTAACATCCATGATTCTCCTTCATACCCTCTATTTGAATATTGAGTTTTTACGCCAGGCCTTAATGTTCTAAAACCAAATTCTTGCTTGTACTGGTAGTCAACCTTGACTTTTTCAACAGTATCAATAAATGGAAGCTTCAAATGCAAACCAGGACCTGTAGTACTGTTATACTTACCAAGCCTTAAAACAACAGCATTCTCATTAGCATCTACTGTATATATAGATCCAAGCAATAAAAACACTACAAAAAATGGAAGTATAAAGCTCTTTACACTTTTTAATGGTGAATTTTTTAGAAGATCGTTTATATTTATATCGTTTGACATTAAAAATTAAGTTAATTAATTATACCTAAATTTAAATCATTGTCTAACAAATTACAAAGTAGTTTAGTAAACTTTTTTAAACCTGGGCCCAGAGTTTAAAAAAGATGTTTTTCTATTTTACATCTATTCCAACAAGCTGATTTTGAAGATTAAGATGATTTCTATCAACTTGTTTATCATTTGAAACGATATTATTGTTAATTACAATCTTATCACTATCAACTGTTTCTTTTAATAATGTACTATATAAATTACCTTTCCAGGTAAAATTAATACCAACATCATTACAAGTTCTATAGTACTTGAAAGCACTTGAAAAATCTAATACATCTGTTTCAATTTCAGAAAGATTACAATCAGATTCAGTATTTGCACTTTCACTAATAGTTGATATAGGTTCTTCAACAATATCAAGCTGATTATTTTTATCATTATTGATAATATTTTGATTTTCTAAACTTGCCAAAGTATCTACTGGACTAACAACTTTATAATAAAAAAATAGTCCAAAAATTATACCAAGAGTAGAAAAAGCTATTATTCTATCTTTCATATACTATGCTCCTTTTTTAATTTGAGATTAACTATATATTTATACTTAATAAGACTAGTTTTGTTCCTTAACTAAATTCGATTTGTTTAAAAAGTAAATCAATTATATATTAATGTGATGGTAGAATTCTTCTTATTTATGTTGTCTGCTTTTTTTAGTCTGGTTGGTATAAAATTAATAATTCTTAAAACTGGCAATGATGATACTGATATGTTTATGAAAATTATTGGTTTAATTTTATTTTTACCATCAATTTACATTGTTCTAGAAACTCTTAAAATTATTAAATAATATGAATATACATATAGAATATTGCATTAAGTGAAATTACAAACCTGAATTTGACCGTGTGTCAAGAATAATAAAAGAATTTTACCCAAAATGCAATGTATCAAGTAATAGATCCTATCCTAGATCAGGCGCATTTGAAATTGAAATTAATGGCAAAATTGTTTTTTCAAAATTTGAGACCAACTCATTCCCGTTAAAAGAAGATATTAAGACTTTATTTAAAATAAAATAAAATGAATATTGTTTTAATTGAACCATTTTTTACAGGCTCTCATAAACAATGGGCTTTAGGATATAAAAAGTATAGTAAATACAATGTTGAGATACTGTCTCTAAAAGGCATATTTTGGAAATGGAGAATGCATGGTGGAGCTTTGACACTATCCAAAATGTTTAATGAATATTTAAAAAAAAATAAAAAGCCAGACCTAATTTTAGTAACAGATATGCTAAATCTACCTCTTTTTACATCTTTTGCAAATGTTGAGAATATACCTATTGTAACATTCTTTCATGAAAATCAAATAACATATCCGTGGTCAACTCAAGATAGAGATAAAGAAAAAAATCGGGATCATCATTATGGATTTATTAATTACACAACTGCATTAAGAAGTGACCTGGTTATGTTTAATTCATTTTTCCACAAAAATATTTTTATAACTGAGCTAAAAAAATTTTTAAAAAAATTTCCTGATAATAGAAATTTAGAGAATGTCGATTTAATCGAAAAGAAATCTAAAGTAACATACCTTGGCTTAGACTTGAGTAAATTTGATGAACATCAAAGTTATTCAATTAATAATACACCAATCATACTTTGGAATCATAGATGGGAGTATGACAAAAATCCAGAAGATTTTTTTGATTGTTTAAAAAAGTTAAAAAAACAAAATATTAAATTTAAACTTATAATACTAGGTGAAGAATTTCAAACTGAAATGAATACTTTTACCAAAGCTCGCGATTACTTTTCAAATGAAATAATTCATATGGGATATTCTAAATCTTTTGGAGAGTATGCTAGACTTCTTCATAAGTCAGATATCCTTCCTGTTACAACAAATCAAGAATTCTTTGGTATTAGTGTAATCGAAGCAATTTACTGCAATGTTTTTCCGCTATTACCAAGAAGACTAACTTATCCAGAATTATTTAATGATAAAATAAATCATAAAAACTTTTATGATAATAATAGTGAACTTTTTGAAAAATTAAAAACAGCACTAATAAATAAAGAAAAAATATCGCTAAAAAGCATATCAAAAAGATATGACTGGAATACTATATCAAATAATTATGATAAAATTTTTGAAGAATTAAAAAAAACTACTTAGCTAAAGCTCCCATTGGATCCCATGGATTTAAATCAACTGGTTTTTTATTAAAAAGTTTCAAGATATCTTTGGTTAAATACTTTTTGTCAACAACTACTTCATAATTATATTCATCGAACCAATCATCCGACATTAAAAAATAACCTTTATCTCCACTTTTATTTCCCCAGCTATTTTCAACTCTCCATTTTAATGGTTTATTATCTTTTAAATCAACTCCAGTAAACAGCATCGCATGTGTCATTTGGCTATCTCCATATTCTAATCTAGTCGCTTTACTCATATTTGAATCGACTCCAAAAAAAAGTTCGTAATCATAAAGTTTATTATGCATCACTCCAAGATCTCTATGAAACATTTTTCCTACATCACAACCAAACCATACAGCTTCATTATTTTTAATTGATTTAACGGCAGCTTTTTTCATATCATTAATTGAGACATTCAGGTATTTGATAACCTGACCTTCTACTACATTACCTAAAAAACGTACAGTATACAATTCATTAAACTTTTTATTTGACATGGGACAATGAATTAAGCAAACCTTATCTTTTAATTTAAATGGTATCATTTTATTATAAAAATCAATCGGTGTAATATTTTTATGGCTAATAAACTTTTTCTTTTTATCTCTTACTTGCCAATCAAAATTTTCGGGAGGTTTGCCTATAAAAGTACAAAGTAGTTTGTAAACTGATGACATCATTTGAACTTTTAATTTTCTTAAATCTTTTAAATCAGTTCCTTTACTATGATTATGTCTTAGTATTGAAGCATATTTTCTTAATGTTCTTGTAATTAAAACATTCATTGACCTGGATGAACTTGAATGTAGTGATTCAGGCATTGCGCTTTGCGGTACTATACCATATTTTTCCATTAAATTAACAAACATATCCCATTGTCCACCATCTTGAATAGGAGATTCTAACAACCACATAACAATTCTACTATCAAATTTTTCACCAAGGGTTGATAAAATATTTTCTAAAAAATAATTAGATTTTTCTAATTTATCAAAAAACATAAAGTAACTTTGAGAAAATTCAAAATTTGATAAGTTATATTTTTTTGCAAAATCAATCCTCATTAAGTTAAGAGCTGCGAACCCCCAACATCTACCGCTAGCTTTTTGATTTGTAACTTTAGACATTTCATTATTAACTATATTGGAATAATTATGATCTAATTCTTTATATGTTTCCCAATCCATTGTCACATCTTCTAACTTTGACCTAGTTAAAGTGTTCATACTTTTCTTGGAATGTTTACTGGAATCAAATTCTTTTTTAAATGATTTCAAATGAGATACTGAAATATTTTTTGACATGTAGTTTCCTTTATTTGTGCCCCCGGGAGGACTTGAACCCCCAACACCTGGAACCGAAATCCAGTGCTCTATCCAGTTGAGCTACAGAGGCATTATTTTTTTGGGTGGCTGATGGGACTCGAACCCACGACATCCTGAACCACAATCAGGTGCTCTAACCAGCTGAACTACAGCCACCATTAATTATTTACTGCGGAGGCCAATCGATAATATCAACTTCATAAGTATAATATTTTTCCTCAACGCCATTTTCATCTTTAGTAACAAATGTAGTTGGAAAATTAAATTTTTGAACCAAAACTACTTTTTTGTTATTACTTTTAACAACCATTTGAGTTCCTAATGGAACATCGTTCATTGAATAATAAATTTTTTTTGCCATATTATCTAATTAATTAAACCAGATGAAACTAAACCTAATTTTGGAATAGGAGTTTTGAAATATTCTCCTCCTTCATCTTTCATTGTATAAAAACCTTCCATAAAACCAAAAGAGGTTTTAAGCGGACAATAACTCTGATACTCAAAGTTTGAACCAGGATTTATAATTGGTTTTTGTCCAATAACACCCTCTCCATCTACGACCTTATCTCTACCTAATGCATCTTTTATATCCCAGTGCCTACTTAATAACTGAACTTTTTTACTACTATTATTATGAATATTAACCTTGTAAGAAAAATAAAAAAGTGAGTCTTTTTTATTTGATAATTCAGGTACAAACTTACCTTCAATTAAAATTTTTATATCATTATTTTTCATTTTTATTTTTCCAATTACTACAAGTTAATATCATCGAATCATCTTTATCAATTGTGATTTTTAATGATTTATAAGAACAATTATTTTTTTTATTGTATGCTCTATGTTGATTATCACAAAAAGGCATGTTCTTTGATATTCCGCATGTACAAATGCTATATTTTTGACCTTTATTTATTTTTAATTTAATGATATTACATTTCCTTTAAAATTAATTTTTATATTTTATAGCAGTAAAATATAAAAAGCTTTCATCATAATCAGTAAAATCTTTTCTATTTTTTTCATAAATCAATGCATCCGCCCCAATATTAATAGTCCTACTTTCTAGCATTTTCATAAAGTTTTTATCAAAGAAAAATTGACCATAATGAAAATAATTTGTTGCTATAATATTAACTTCAATATAATCTCTATTGATATCATTTTTTGAAAAAAATAAATCGAATTTATTAATACTAATATTTCCTGTATCATATATATCATCATTTAATTTTTCTCCATCTATTGAAAAAACAATAAAATTTTTATCTGCACAACTTAAAAAAAAAATAATGAAAATAAGATACTTCATTCTAAAATAATATTCGTTATTATAATAATATCTAAAACATTAACATTTCCATCATCATTTAAATCAATTTGACATAATTCGTAATCATTCAAATTGTTATTTCCAATGATAATATTAACTAAGGATATAGCATCAAGAATATTTATAACATTATTTTGATCAAGATCTCCATAGTTACATGTTGAATAATAATATCCATTTCTAGCATTATTTCCTTTAAATAAATTCCAATAATTATCACTTCTTCCTGTAGACTTATAATCTATGGCATATACAGAATTACTAGTTCCTCCTATTATTTCTAAATCTAAATCTTGATCTAAATCAAAAACTAATGGAGATGATGAATTAGGAAATTCAAAAATTATTGGAAAGTTTTGAAATGTTACTCCATCAATATTTAATAAATAAATTTTTCCAATATCAGTACTTGCAATTAAATCAGGAATAAAATCATTATCAAAATCAGAAAACATGATTGAACCAACGATACCACCATCCAAATTATATTCATAAACTATATTACCAAATAAATCAATTCCAAATATACTACCATCACTAAGACCAACAAAAATAATAGTAGAATTATTATAATTCAAGATACTAGGTGAAGTTGTTATTTTATTTGAAAATATAACATCAAATAATAATGACCCATCCTGTGATAAAACATATAATGTATTATTTTCTGAAGGAGCAACAATCAACTTTTCATTTAGATATTCTATAATAATTGGTGAAATTCTAAATCTTCCATCAGATTCAAATGGAAAACCATCTGCGATATCACCATTGTCATAAACTAGATATAAATTTTTTGAATCAGTACCAAATACTATATCATCTAGATTATTGCCATTAAAATCAGCAGCTGAAAAACCACTTTTATTTTTTTCAGTAGAAGAAAAATTAAAACTTTCAACTATTGTACCATCATGATTTAATGCAAATATATTTTGCTGATTATTCGAATAACCAGAAATTATAATTTCTAATTCATCATCATTATCTAAATTACAAATTGTTGGAGTTCCAATAAGCTGAGTATTTGTTTCAAAAATAAACTTTAGCCCATTTTTATCAATTGCATATAGATTCTTGTCTTTCGAACATAAAATAATATCATGAAAACCATCATTATCAATATCAGCCATAGCAGGTGATGCCCAAATTTGTCCATCAGTATTAATTGGGAAAACATCTGAAAAAACAGATTCACCTGAATAATTAATTGCATGAATCGATCCAAAGTGATCTCCAAAAATTAATTCGAAATTACCATCCAAGTCTAAATCAGAAATAATTGGAGATGATCTAACCTCATTCAAAGTCGAATAAGGAAAACCACTTTGATTTAAAGTAACCTCTACATTAAAATCAAAAATTTCATTATAAGATATAATTTGATTATTTTCAGTATATTGAGCATCAATTAACACCTCAAAATTAACATTACCTATAATATTATCTTCCAAATTAATAATTAATGATGATTCTTCTTGATTATTAAAATTAATATTACCAAAATCTATAACAGGATTTATTATTGATACTCCTTCATTTGATGATGTTATTGATGCAATAATATTCTGAGCATTTATGCCATTAGATAGATTTGAAACTGAAATATCATAAAGAATTTCTTCTCCAGGATTTGCTACCCCATCTTGATCTAAATCAAAAGTTAAACCCTCAATATTTGCTAATAAAATTAAATTTACTAAGTCAAATGACATTACTTCATTCGAATCACTAATATTTGATATGTTAATACCACCTTCAGAACCATCTGTTAAAAAACAATTAGGATTTGTTCCATCATTAAATTGAGTTCGCCCCAGTGAGCTACTAAATGGAGCACCTGCAAAACTTCCATTTGAGTTAATAGTTCCATTTGGTCTATATAAATATAATTCATCAGGAGGTCCATTACCATTTCCATTCAAACTGTCATTAACTCTATAAATCAAAAGGCCATCATCGCCTCCAGGTGTATTAATTTCGTATATTCCTTCTTTAACTCTATACTCTAAAACAAAATACTCATTTGATAAAGATGAGTTAATTCTGTAAATATTATTAAACGGATTTGATAAAGGATTAATTTCATATGTTCCTCCAATTGATATTATTGGCAAATCTGTAATCCATTCAGTATATCTATATTTCATATATGCAGACATAGACTGTGGAATATCACTGGATGCATCCATCACATCCCAACCACCAACTGCAACAGGAGAAATATCATCCCAATAATGATATAGATCAGGGGCACCTAACGAATGAAAAAATTCGTGACATAATGTTCCTACAGTAAAATACCCTCCCTGCTCCAGATTTAAATTATAATCATAAACTCTTAATCCATTAATATATGCTTCTTCACTGTAAAGAGCCCATCTATGTGGCCAAAGTAAATCAGCCCACGCACCTGGAATACCTCTTACTAAGAAAGTAACATTATCTACATAACCATCATTATCAGAATCTATATCTAAATCTTCTGGTACTTCATCAGCGATGAATTCGATTGCATTTTTTAATAAAATATGTTCTCTTGATCTTGATTGATTATCATTTTGATAACCAATAGGATTAGTTATTTCATTATAAGGTTTATAATAATCCCTTGGATATTCATCTTGATATGAAATATTTGTAGAAAAATCGCATTGAGGAAAATGAAAAGTATTAACAGTTAATAGATTATATGAAACTTCTTCAAAATAATGTAACATTGAAGGTCCATCAGGATTATTAAAAGGTACATCATAATAAGCTCTTGAATTTGGGAACTCCTCTTCACCATCAAATCTAATAAAAACATTTAAATTATTTACTGTACCTAACGTAGGAGCATCTCTATACTCCACATTTTCCAAATAAACCTGTTTTTTTAGTTTATATTCTGATAGACTTATCCTTTGCCCTGAATCTAATCCTACATCTTGCGGATTAACCGAATTCACTCTATAAAATGAAGGGATTAAAGTGTTATTACTCTTTACTGCATAATAATAATAACCATCCTCACTGCTTTGAATAATTGTAAAATCATTTTTATCATGTAAATAATTATAAAATTCATCGCCTGAAGTTAAACAATTAATTTTTGAACCATCTGGCTGAATTAATTCAACAGGTATATTTTTTAAATATGCACTAAATAAAAAATTTGAACATAATAAAAATTTAAGAATTAGTTTAAAAAAAAACATTTTAATCAATTAAATGTTTTTTCATATATGAAGCTGAAAACATGTGAGCTTTCAATTTACTTGATGGGTTTCCTTCAATAGTTGTACCTCTTGATGTACAAAATGAAAATCCAATTTTTTGTAATAAAGGTGATGTCATAGGTATTTTAAAAAAATTCATTAAAACTGCCCCATCACTTCTCACATCAAATCTACATTTAGTAAAACTATATCCATTTTCTACAAATGTGTATTTTCTATCTGAATCAAAACCATGATGAGAATTTTCATAAACAGTAATATTAATATTTGACTTAGTTTCTTCAACCATATCAACTAACTCTTCACATGCAAAGGCTGGTGTCCAATCATCTAATTCACCAATTAATATGTGTATTGGAGCATCTGTAAAAATCATTGAACTGGTTTTTTTCATAAAACATGGAGGATATATTGGTAAATGTGCAGCAAAATTATTTTTTGGATTAATTGCGTTTACTAAATTTTCCCATGCTGAGAATAATGCAACTCCACCACCAAGACTCCAGCCAGTTATAGAAACATTGTTTTTATCAATACTAGGGTGATTTGATAAAGTATCTAGGGCTTTGTAACTATCAAAAATCATTGAGGCCATCGTTACTTCAACTTGTGACCCTACTGTTGAAGATACATCTCTACTACTAAAACTTTTTAGTTCAAAAGTAGCTAATCCCATTTTTCTATACATTTCCATGTACTCATAATTATGTTCGTGCCAACCTAGGCTTCCTGCTACACCAATGACAAGAGGATACTTTATATTTGAATCAAAATTATCAGGAAATTTTAAAATACCATGTACCTCTTGAACTTCAAGTTTCTTATTTGCTTCAATTATATCTTTGAAAGTAAAAGGGTTAGCACTTTGAAAAATAATCTTTTGTTCTGCAAAAATTATATTAAGTACTAAAATTGTTAAATAAAAAATTTTCATATATTACCTTTAATAAAATATTTTTGTTTTGTTTATATTATTAATATATTGATTGATTATCTATCTGACAATGTAAAAAATGATTATCAAACAAAGCTCCAATTAATAAAATATCATTATAAAATGCACCAACAGTTGAAGCTGAAATATCATTACCATCATTCAAATAAATTTCATCAACTAAAGAATAATCATTTGATATTTTAAATATTTGTGATGGAGCAAGACTTGATTTATTTTTAGCATGCTTCAAGAAATCAAATAATTTGGGATGTGCACCGATGTATATATTATCATTTAAATCTACTTCTATATTGTCTAGGCCACTATCAATTTCTATGGATTTAACTAAGGTTAATGAATTATCAAGTAAGTTTCTATTATAAATATTTAATTTTTTACCAATTGTTTCAGCACAATAAAGAGTTTTTTTATCATTACTAATATTTATTCCATTTGCATATTGTAGGTTAGATATAACCTCGATAAAATCATTTCCGTTATAGAATAAAATATTTGATTTAGTTGTTTGTAAATAATCCTCAAATATTTTAAAAATTGATTTATTTGTGCCATGGTCGTTAGTTACATAAAATTGATTTTGATTAACTAGAACAATATCATTTGGACTAATAAGTAGAGGACTATTGATAGTGTTGACATGAACAAGCTCAATATTATTATAATAAAATAATTCAATGAATTCTCCCATTGAAGTATGGTTAACAACAGATAAGTAGATATTATTATCACTATCCATAAATGCTGAAATTCCATGTGGATGAAACTCCATATTTAAATCAGAAGTCATATTTACAGGACTTGGATTTTCTGAATTTAAATCATAAAAATATATATTTCCATTAATAGAATTTTTGTCTGTATTTGTAATAGGATAAATAAAATTAGTTTTATCAATTTTTCTTCTAAAATCTGAAGAAATAATAGCGAGACCATTACTTAAAATTGTAATATCTTCTGCACCTGGAATATCATTTATAATCTCGCAAGATCCATTAAAGTGTGGGTTAATATCTTTAAATTGACCTGCATCTATAACAGTTTTTGTACTAAATAATAAAGTTAGTAAGGCTAAAATTTTAAGCATTTAGAAATACTTTTATCCAAGAATCATATTTACAATAGTAACTATATCTAATACATTAACCATTCCATCACTATTTACATCACCAGCCCACATTTGATACTGAGATGGTTGTTGAGATGAAATTGCAAAGCTAACTGCCAATACAATATCAGAAACATTAATAAAACTATCACCATTTATATCTCCTTGAATACCAACAAGTATAGAGCCAGATTGACCTCCAGATGAAATTTCATTGCCAAATTGATCTGATACAATTGTGTTAAAAAATTCGACAGGTATATTTTGACCTAAAGTAGCTGATTCAGGAATATAATAATTTATATTTGCAACATAGTTCTCTCCTACATCTACAGTACATCCCTCTAAACTAAACATAATAACTAGCAATGAATTGTCAATTACATTATATTCTATATTAAAACAATCAATCATAGATTCTATTGAACTTGGATTGACAAAATTTCCACTACTACCTCCATGTAAAGGAGAATAAATTTCAAATTGTAAACCTCCAACAGGTTCATTAGAATTAATATAAAACGGAATAGAAACCTCAGAATTTGGAATAGCTGTTGTATTACCTAAATATAGTGTAGCATCAGGGTCATTATCATACTCAACACATATTGAGCAACATTCTCCTTCAGGTGGATCAACATACTCACCATTTTCACATGGAACACCCATTTCTTCTGCACAATCAATCACAATTTCATACCATTGACCATCAAAGCACTCTTGTGGATTACAAGGGTTCTCATTATTTACTTCACCATTTTCACATTCCTGTTCATCTTCACAAGGTCCAATGGGCAAATCACAATTTTCTGGGCCACATGTTGTAGGATATAAAAAATTATCTTCCCAGCACGTTATCGCTTCACCACATATTAAATTTGGATCACAATCATTAGCAGTTTCATCGAAACAATAACCTGCACCTGGAATATTTCCACCTACCCATTCACAGCCACTTCCAATACATTCAAATGGATTATTAATATCAGAACATAAAACATTATTCCCTCCATCATCTTCACCATTATCACAAGGGCCTATAGGCAAATCACAATTTTCTGGACCACAAGTTGTGGGATATAAAAAACCATCTAAGCAGGTTAAAGCTGGACCACACATTAAATTAGGATCACAATCTTCATTTCCACCATCATCCCAACCCCCATCATCGTTCCAATTATTTGATTCGACACAAGTTTCAAAAAAACCATTAGGGGTTGTTACAAAAGTCCAATCACAAAATTCACTTTCAGTACATTCATCTTGTGTTAATTCGGAACAACCTTCATTTTCATCATCACTTACAAAAGCACATCCTTCTTCATTCCAATAACAATAATCAAATTCTCTGCAATCTTCTTCTTCTAATTCTTCGCAATTAACTTCATCACCATCTTCCCAATCTTCTTCTTCACCGTCCCAATCTTCCTCTTCATCTTCCCAATCTTCTTCATTTTCTAAATAATTACATTGATCGTCATTCCAATAACAATAATCAAATTCTCTGCAATCTTCTTCTTCTAA
>CENX01213741.1_pt1 | contig 18424 bp, 12 predicted proteins | sample 361321 | NCBI WGS metagenome assembly CENX01 (sample SAMEA2619678, study PRJEB7988) | marine metagenome | isolation source: saline water (ENVO:00002010), including | reverse complement strand
TTAATATGACTGGGCGTATTGTCTGACGTCGGCTGCAGTAAGCTTTCACTCAATGAAAATAGATAGTCGACGACGTGGTTTTGTTCTTCATTAGAAAGGTAATTGAATGGCATCATACGGCCCTTACCTGATTGGACAATGGCCATAGCATCGGATTTATTGCCGGTTAGGCTAATGTCGGCCAGCGCCGGCGCATAGGGATAAAAGCCTTGTAGTTGATCGCCATGGCAGCCGCTGCAATGTTGTTTGAATATCAGTTTACCTTGGTCGCTGATATTATCACTGGCCAGTTCGAGCGCGACCATGTTGATTAAGTTAGCGTCTTCCATGGCGTTAATATAATAAAGGTTAGTTTCAGGGTCATAAGCTCCGCCGCCCCAATTCGCCCCGCCGTAAAAGCCAGGGAAAAGAATGCTGGGCTGAAGTCCCGGTGGTCTAAAATAGGCAAAGGGTGCAGCAGTATCGTATTGGGCTTTAACGAAGGCATGGGCTTTAGGATTAATGTCGGTGATCATGTCGAGGGTAAACGCTTGACGTGTAAACGGTTCCGGTAAGGTGACTTTCGGCTGTGTCGGTGACGCGTATTCACCGGCAATAGGGCTGGCGGGTGTTGGCACTTCTTCGATCGGAAAAATCGGTTTTCCGCTGTCTCGATCGAGTAAATAAAGCACGCCTTGTTTTGAGGCTTGCACCACAACATCTTGCTTTTGACCTTGATCGGTAATGGTGGCGAGCGTAGGTGCAGAGCTTAAGTCGCGATCCCACAAGTCATGGTGTACGGTTTGATAATGCCATAGCCGTTCACCGCTGCGCGCATCAAGGGCTAGTATAGTGTTGGCAAACAAATTGTCACCCTTTCGTGTTGAGCCATTAAAATCAGGTGTTGCTGAACCGGTTGGCGCATAGACAACCCCTCGTGAATGATCGACACTTAGACCCGCCCAGGCATTCGCGCCGCCGCCAGTTTGCCAGTGATCTTTTGGCCAGCTGTCATAACCGAACTCGCCCTCATGTGGAAGGGTATGAAAACGCCAAACTAATTTTCCCGTGAGAGTGTTATAGGCACGAATGTCACCCGGCGCAGCACCAAAGGTTTCATTCACTGCGGTGCCTATAATAATCAGATCATCAAAGATCACCCCAGGCGAGGGGGCGTAGACAGAAATTTTATTAATATCGCGACCCAAACCGGCTCGCAAGTCTACTTTACCGTTATCGCCAAAATCACCAATTGCTAGACCCGTATTTGCATCAATGGCAAACAAATAATGCGAGGTGGTAAATAAAATTCGTTGTTGCTGTTGCTGGGTGTCTTGCCAGTAACTCAGCCCGCGCATAAATGAAAGACCCACCGGTTCGGTATCGGCGGGTCGAGTCCATAGCTCTTTACCGGTGTCGGCCTGCAAGGCAAATACATTGTAGAGAGGACTCCGGCCATAGAGAATGCCATTAACAATGATAGGGTTAATTTGTAGCTCAGAAGTGGCTGAAATGGGTTGTTGTTTAGCGCTGCTGTAAGACCAGGCCAGCGCGAGCTCGCCAACATTGCTACGATTGATTTGTGCTAATTTTGAATAGTGACTGTTGCCACGGTCGCCGCCATAATGGCCCCATTGTTGAAAATCATCAGAGAGCTGTTTGTCTGGGTTAATTGAAGGTGGCTGGCAGGCTATTAGCAGCGGTAGCAACGTCGGAATGATTACGTGTCGTAGTCTATAAGTTAGCGTTGAAGCGATAAAGTACTGAATGGCCATTGGCTATTGCCCACTGCTGAATGCTCAAATTTAAAATAGTTAAGATAAGATATAAACGGCTTTATCGCAATGATATTTAAGAGCAGATTCTGAGCGATTTTCAATTTCGGCTTACGATAGAAACATTGGCTGTTAATTGCTTAAACACCATTGATGTTAAATATATAGATCAAAGACGAATATAATTAGGTAGCTATAAGGCTATTTTTGGCATTAACAACTTGTATAAAGGTTAAGTAAAATAAAGTGGTTAAATTGTCCTAGTCGCTTATTAATCACTCTAATAACAGGGTTATCTTAAATCCATAAATTAATGAGAAAATAGTAATGAGTAAGTCTGATCAGGAAAAAGAATCAGCGATAATCAAAAAAGCCATTAGCGGCGAATCATGGAACGAATTCTGTGATCTTTTAAAAGCGGCCGGTCAGTTTGTAGTAGATAATTCAGCCGAAGATGAGTTAGAGCGAAGCGAGGGTTTTCGCTACCTGGCTCGATTATTAGCCAATTCTCTTCAAGATGCAGTTGAACCCCCTTCACTAAAACCGCCCACTATTCAGTATCGAACCACTCGTATTGGTGCCGATAACCCTGACTTTGTTTATGCCAGCGTGCCAATAAAAGGCAGCTTAACTTATCGAATATCGGGCCGTTTAAACGATTGTTATCAATTTAATATTGGTGCGTTTCATGGTCGGTTAGGCACAGCAGAAGGCTTGCAGTCAACAGGTTTTTTAAATCAGAATGATTTACAGATCGATGATCAGGGTTACTTTACAGTTATTGCCAGTTGCCAAGCACCCCAGCAGGATGAGGGGCAGTGGTTGCCGCTTTGCGAGGAGTCAAACAGTTTTATCATCCGCCAGACTTTGTTAGACCCAAGCATTGAAGCTAAGGCTGATTTATCTATCGATATTATCGCAGGCGAACTTCATAGTCTTGATCAGCCTATGTTAGCTAAGCGGTTAGAGAATATGCTGGGACGTCCAGCGATGATGGTCCATGGTATTACACAGCAATTCTTAGGCTGGACCAATGACTTTATGCAGTGCAAGAATCAAATCACCGAAATTAAACCCGAGTTATTAGGCATGGCTAAAGGGGATCCTAATTGTCAATATAATTACGGTTATTTTGAGCTTGCTGATAACCAAGCGCTGCGTATTCTATTGCGCCCGCCTGAATGTGATTACTGGAATATTCAACTAGCTAATCATTGGTTGGAGTCATTTGATAGCCGCTCGATTATTAGCTCGCTTAATATGCGTTCAGCGGCGAAAGAAAAAGACGGGACGGTTGTTATTATGGTGAGTGCCAATGACCCAGGGCACACGAATTGGTTAAGTACCCAGTTTCATCAGCGTGGTGTGATTGCCTTGCGCTGGTTAGCAGCAGATGCAAAACAAGCTAACCCCTTGACTGAATTAATTACACTGTCATAAGGGCAAAAATAATTAGGGTTGGGTAAAAAGGCACGGTATGAGTTTTTATCAAGATTTACCGCAAATTCATCATGAAGCGCAACAGATGTTTGAATCTTGCTTGGCAAAAAAAAACGGATTTAATGACTTTGGTGGCGACGAGTATCAGCAAGGCTTAGAGGTTTTGGCTAAATCATTGGATGCTGCCGATGACCTCAACCCGCTTACTGCCCAGATTATGCGAGCAAATATTATCGACGTTTTACAGAGTCGTTTATCTAGTCAGTATTTTTTAGCAGAAAATCCAAGTTGTCTCGATACTGACATCCAGCGACCGATTTTTATAATTGGAATGCCACGTAGTGGCACAACGGCTTTGCATCGTTTGCTTGTAGCAGATGACTATAACCAAGGTTTAGAATATTGGTTAGGTGTTAGACCGCAGCCCAGACCATATGAAAAAGAATGGTCTAGCTATTTAGACTTCAGGCAATGCGATGAAAAACTAAAACTCATGCAACAAGCAGCACCGCAGCTCAAGGATATTCATGAAATGGCGGCTGATCAAGCCGATGAGTGCCGTCTGTTGTTGATGCAAAGCTTTATGAACGTCACTTTTCAATCAACGGCATGGGTGGACGACTATGAGCAATGGTTATTAGGGGCTGACTTCACTGCAGCTTATCAGCGCTATAAAATTAATTTGCAATTAATTAGTAATGGTGACTCGCGCCGATGGGTGTTGAAAGATCCCAGTCATTTATGGGCGCCTGAAGCCTTATTGGCTACTTTTCCTGACGCCTGTATCGTGCAAATGCATCGAGACCCTTGTGAGTTAATACCATCTGTGGCAAGTTTGGTTTATACCACCCGCCAAATCGTTGAGCCTGATATCGATAAGCACCGTATTGGTCGCCGAGAATTAGCGCAATGGTCAGGTTTATTAGAAAACTTAACGGCGTTTCGTAGAAGTCAGTTAGCACTTCCTGTATACGATGTTTCGATGCAACAACTGCAGCAAGAACCTGCGACGGTGATTAAAAACATCTACCGTCATTTTTCGATAGACGACGAACGACCTAATCTTGAGAATGACATTGCAAAAATGTTAGTGGGTTTTAAGCAAGATCAGCAACACAGTATAAGCGGCCATCGCTATACTGCAGAAGAATTTGGTTTAACTAATGAAGATATTGAGCAGGCATTTGCTCAATATCAATAATTGAGATAATAATTTATGGTAGATAAATTACCGGTTAGCTTTTTATTTCGCTTGGAAGCCTTTATCGATGAGCCCATTGCAATTAGTCCTGGCCCGCAAGCTGATCGAGTCATTGTTGCGCCGACTGGCGGAGTGGTCGAGGGGCCTGCTTTTAAGGGTGAAATTGTTTCTGGCCCCAGCTCCGAATGGGCGACCCTACGAGCCGATGGCACAATGAAAGCTGATGTTCGATTAGTGTTGCGAAGTCATGACCAGCAATATGTGTTAATGACTTATAACGGCATAGCGAAACCTGACGGAGAAAACTTGACAGTTATTATCGCTCCATTATTCGAAACAGCATCAGAAGAATTCACTTGGCTCAACAGTTTGCAAACAATAGGGATTGGTAAACCTACCGAGCAGGGTATTGCCTATGATATTTATCAGATCAACATTCCTGAATAACCGTTACCCATTTTTTTAAAATAATAACAGAGGTATTTGTAATGAGCAGTATTCCCCTTAGCAAGCGCCCTATTGATATTTTGTTAATTGCTTTTTATTCTGTTTCATTTACCTATGGCTTTTTGTTCAATATTCCAGAGGCGCTAGGCGTTGCGGTTAGCCCTGAAAGTCCATGGCCACCGTTGCGCTGGCTTTACGAGTGGGCAGTGGCTGAAGAGCCTGCTCACTTATTAGTGCCGTTGCCGATCTTCTTATTAAGTGCAACGGCCATCGACGCCTTTGTCCATACACCATTCATTGCGGTGATGATTTATGCTTTAGTCAATGAAAAAAATTGGATACGTTTACCTTGTTGGCTGTTTGCCGGTTCTGCCATAACCAATATGTACTATTATTTTATGGCCACACTGTTGGGTGATCATCCGCCACCTAATACCCTTTATTATTTAGTGTTTAATTTGCCTTGGTTGCTAATGCCGATGCTGTTAGTGTGGAGAATGCGACACCCACAACCCTTTTGTAGTGATCAAGAGTAGTTAATCATGAGTAGTAATAAGCCTGCTGAAAATATTCATCCATCGATTCAAAATTTTGTATTATCACATCGAGATAACGATAATGTGGCAGTCGTCTTTGAAGACCAGCAGTGGAGTTACCGTGAGTACGTTCAAATCTGCGGACAACTTGCCAATTTATTTTTAGAGCAAAGAGATGAAGGTCCTTTTCATGTAGGGGTGCTGCTCGATAATATCCCCGAGTATTTGATTACTCTAGGTGCGGCAGCAATTGCCGGTGCGGCAGTGGTCGGCTTAAATCCAACACGTCGTGGCGCTGAATTAGCGCGAGATATTGCACACAGTGACTGTCAATTTTTAATAACCGAAGATCGACATCTTGAGGATTTAGCTGGTCTTGAACTTAGTGTTGATCCAGCTAAGCAGCTAAATATTAATACCGTTCAATGGCGTACTGCGCTTAAAAGCCAGGCTGGGAAACCGTTGCCTGAGATAGCTATCGATCTCAGCAAGGCCTATTTACTTATTTTTACTTCGGGAACCACCGGTAATCCTAAGGCGGCATTGTGTTCACAAGCAAGGTTAGGGGGTATAGCACAGGCGTTCAATAGCATGAATGGCATTGACGCCAGTTACATTGCTTACGCATCGATGCCTTTGTTTCATTCAAATGCCTTAATGGCCAATTGGGCTCCGATGTTAGCCGCCGGTGCTAAGGTTGTGCTGCGAAGGAAGTTTTCAGCTTCAGGATTTTTACCCGATATTCGAAAATATAGATGCAACTTCATGAACTACGTTGGCAAGCCGCTGACGTATATTTTGGCTACGCCTGAGCAAGCGGATGATGTTGATAACCCGCTAGTCATTGCCTTTGGTAATGAAGCCGTGGTGCATGACATTAAGCGCTTTGAAGCACGGTTTAACTGCCAAGTGCGAGATAACTATGGTTCGACAGAAGGGGGTATTAATATTATGCGTACGCCTGAAACACCTAAGACAGCTTTAGGTGTCGGCCAGCCTGGCACCGTGGTGCTGGATCCTGAAACGTCTCGCTCTTGCGCTGTTGCAGAATTTGATAACAATGGGCGTTTAAGTAATGCCGATCAAGCGGTAGGCGAAATAGCGAATGTAGAAACGGTTGCAAACTTTGAAGGTTATTGGCGAAATGATGAGGCCAATCAAGAGCGCACCCAGAGGGGTATTTTTTGGAGCGGCGATTTAGGTTATATCGATGTCGATGGCTTTATATATTTTGGCGGTCGAAATTACGATTGGCTGCGCGTCGACGGCGAGAACTTTGCCGCTGCACCTATTGAAACCATTATAACCCGCCATGAGCAGATTGACATAGCTGCGGTGTATGCCGTGCCTAATGCCGATGTTGGCGATGATGTGATGGCTACGTTATTGCTTAGGCCAAACATTAGTTTTGATGACTTAGCGATAGATTTATTTTTTCATGCGCAAAGTGATCTGGGTAAGAAATCATTGCCACGTTATATTCGTATTACTAATGCGATGCCTACTACAGCGTCTAATAAAGTGGTTAAGCGTGATTTGCGCGCACAAGGCTGGGAGTGTAGTGACCCTGTTTGGCTGCGCGATAACGATAACACTTTTACTTTGTTAAGTGATGAGTGCTGCGAACAGATACGCCAGCGATTTAGGGTTCGTGATCGCGAAGAGTTAATTGATTTTAAAAATTCTTAAAAGTACCCTTATGGCAGTAACGTTTTTTGTAGTTTTTAAATCCAATAATAATAAATAATAAAGGTAAATAATATGTCAGAACCTGTTTCTCTCGTAATGGGTGCGAATGGTTTTTTGGGTAGCCACGTGGCGCGTCAGTTGGTGGCGGCTAAGCAGCCAACAAAAGCGTTTATACGCAGTACCGCGGATACTCGCTCTATTGACGATTTGGCTTTGCCTAAATTTTACGGCGACGTGATGGATAAAGCCTCCTTGCGAGCCGCTTTGAAAGAATGCGATATTATTTATTATTGCATTGTTGATACACGCGCTTGGCTCAAAGATATTTCGCCTTTGTTTCGAACTAATATTGATGGGCTTAAAAATGTCTTAGCGGTGGCGGTTGAGGTCGGCGTCAAAAAATTCATTTTTACCAGCAGTATTGTCACGATCGGCATTCAAAATCAGGGCAGGGTAGATGAGACAAACTTATTTAATTGGTATGACAAGGCTCCCGCTTATGTGCGTTGTCGATCGCAGGCTGAGCAAATGGTGTTGGATTGCGCGAAAGAAAAAGGCCTTGATGCAGTGGCTATGTGCGTTGCAAATACTTATGGCCCTGGCGATATTCAGCCGACGCCGCACGGCGAATTAATTAAAAATGTGGCTTTTGAAAAAACCTCGTTACCGATTGATGCAGCGAATCCGGTTGTTGATATTCGTGATGCAGCAACGGCAATGATTCTAGCTGCGAGCAAGGCTCGAAAAGGAGAGCGCTATATCGTGGTTGCCGAGCACATCAATCAAATTGAATTGTTTGCTCATGCCGCCGATATGGCGGGTGTACCAAGGCCTAAGCTGAAGTTGTCGATACCGGTGGTCTATACCATCGCGTTTGTTGCCGAGATGGCTTTAAAGTTAGTGGGTAAGCGAACCTCATTAAATCGAGAATCAATACTGCTTACTTCGATTTTCAATGAAATGGATAATAGCAAGGCAAAAAGAGAATTAGGTTGGCAGCCGCGGCCTATGAAAGATAGCATTGCCGATGCAGTGAAATTTTATCTAGCGAATCCGTAGGCTCTCAAATGACTAAGCTTAACTCAAGATAGCAAAGTGCCGTCCCTTGCTGCTTCATCATATGGGTCATTTTTGTTCGCTCTGCGCCATATTTGCTCTGTAAGGCATTTTCTGCCGCACTGATAAGCGGATCATCCACTGACATTAAGCGAGCGACTGCATCATACCGCTGCCCAGTAACATCTCCCTCCCAAGTGCATGGTGCTAACGACACCTCTGGAAAATTAGCAATTCGCAAGACTTTGGCTGATCCTTCTATGGTCCGCATATATAATTTTCCTTTATAGCCGGCCAGCCATAACGGTGTGAGTATTTGGCAGCCGTCTCTTTTTTGGGTTGCTAGTGAGACAGTTGCCTCATTAGCCAGTTGTTGATAAATATCCATGTTATGAGTTTAGCGTGATTCGCTGACCTCTGGCTAGCAAAACAAGGCCAGTGATTAGTATTGCCGTTTAAAAATTAAAGATTGCCGTTCTTTCACGCTAAATTAAGTAGACTTTATTTACACTATAGATCGTTGCTATTGAGACTTTTTATCAATCGCTGACAATGTATTCATTGGACATACAATTTAATGTTTGCTGAAAAATTTGATCAAGCAAAGCTCTTTGCCGATGCTCGCGCTATCGACGGCTTAGAAGACTTTGGTGATCCTGTTTTCTATCGTCCACTAGAGGTCTTGTTGAAAGATTTAGCGCAAGCGCCTTTAAATAAATTGGGCGCTAATATTTTAAGTGGCGGCATTGTACGCAGCTTGGCAAATCGCTTACGATTAAATGCCTGGTTTAGCCGCCACCCTGAAATTGCCCATGAAGAGATCGTAGCACCGGTAGTGGTAGTAGGTATGATGCGTTCAGGAACGACGTTGATTCAGCGACTATTAGCTAGCGACCCAAACCATTGCACGACCTTAGGTTGGGAGGCATTAGAGCCGGCCCCCGCTTTAGACTACGATCCGTCTGAGCGAGTCTTAAATGACCCACGCATAGCAAATGCCGAGCAACGAGAGGCAAATGCTCGAAAATATACGCCGCAGTTATTTTCTATTCATCCGTCGTATGCACATAAAGGTGAAGAAGAGATTATGTTTTTGGCTGATGCCTTTATGTCGCATGTGCATGAATCATCCTGTCATTTACCGAATTACCGCGCTTGGTTAGACCAACAAGATTTCAATCCAGCGTATCGTCATCTCTATCGTTGCCTGCAGATTTTGCAGTGGCAAAAAAGACATCGCGGGGAGCTTTGCCAGCGATGGGTATTAAAAACACCGGCGCACTTAGGCTATTTAGATACTTTATTAGAAGCGTTTCCTGATGCCCATATTGTTCATTTGCATCGCGATCCGGTTGATACTATCCCATCGGGGGCCAGCTTAAATACTACTTTATGGCGCATGCATGCCGATGATGTTGACCCTAAGCAGGTCGGTCAGCAATGGCTTGAGCGAATGAGTTGGACCAATCGGCGCGCCTTAGCGGCACGAAAGGCGTTGGAAGGTAACGACCAACGGTTCACGGATATTCATTTTCATGATGCTGTACGTGATCCTATTAGTCAGGCTGAAAAAATATATATGGCCTTATGCCAGCCATTGCCAGATTCGACCAGAACAGCGATGACGGATTGGCTGCTTGAAGACAGTCAGCAAAAATTGCCCAAGCATCACTATCGGGCTGAGGATTTTGGTTTAACGGATGCGTTAATTGAGCAAAAGTTTCAAGCGTATAAGCAGCGATTTCATGCAAACTAGCTCATAGTTGTGCTGTTTTGCATTGATAGAATATTAATAAGGAGACAATGATGACTCACCCAGTAGCTACCGCCGAACAACATGAACAAGAATTGGCAGCGTTAAAATTAATTGAAAATCCGACGGTTAAAGCCGCTTATGAGCAGGTTTACCATCACTGGCTAGAAATTTTGCCGCCCAGTGATGTGATGCGAGCCTGTTTTGATGAAGCCTTTGAAGAGGTGATGTTTTCAGCCGCTGTCTGGTCGTCTAACCAAGACCCGTTACGACCGAAAGTATCGGTTATTACTCGCTTAGCGCATACGGTTAATGGTCAAGCGATACCGGGTTCACGCTGGGGTATCGATAACCCTGATTCTATTTACCGAGTGATTCCTATTTCTGGTGACGAAAAATATTTGATTCATGGTCGCGTGGGTAAAAATCGCATGACCGAAAATTACTTTACCCTTTGGGATGACAAAATGGGCACCGTTGATGTGCTCGATGGCAATGATTTGGTTTGTGCCGATGATGGTAGCTTCACTATTACGGTCGACAGTGAGCCAGCAGGTGATCGCGTCAATCATGTGCAAAGTTCACCGACCGCCCATGAGTTTTATATTCGCGATGTGATGCTGAATTGGGATAAAGACGATCCTAATGAACTCACCATTGAGCGCCTAGGGGATGAGCCGTCGACGCCGCCAATGACCGACGATGAACAAGCTGAATTAACCGCTAAAATGATGATGCACTTTGCGACTTTTACCACCATGTTATCGAAAGGGAGTTTCCGTCGGTCTGCCAATGATTTTAGTTTAGCCGTATCGGGTGATAATACGGGCATGCTGCGTAATCAAGTGTACGTCGGCGGGCATTTCAAATTGGCTGATGACGAAGCCTTTGTGATTGATATCAATGATGGTGGCGCGGCCTACTTTACGGTGCCTATTGCAAATATTTGGGGTACTACGCTCGACATTCTTAATCGAACCAGCACCTTAAATAAAGCCCAGTCGGTGGCGAATCCCGATGGTACCTATACTTATGTTCTTTGCGCAAAAGATCCAGGCGTGCATAATTGGCTTGATACCTGCGGTTTTCCCGAGGGTATGTTAACGTTGCGTATGGCTGAGTTTCCTGGAAAGAAACCAAGCCTTGATTTATCGGCACAGGGCCGAGTGGTTAAATTTAATGAATTGGCCAAGCATTTACCAGGGGGCACAACTTATCTCGATGCCGATGGTCGCGCTCAGCAGCGCGCAGCGCGTGCTAGTGCTTACAGTCGTCGTTTACCGGAGATTAAATAATGGGTGAGCAGAATAAAACAGACCGCGTTTGGTTAATTACGGGTTGTTCAACGGGTATTGGTCGTGAGATCGCTAATGTAGTTTTGGCGAGTGGTCAACGTGCCGCGGTGACAGCGCGAAATCCTGATTCGGTGGCTGATTTAGTCGCGGCTTACCCCGATCAAGCATTGGCCTTAGCTTTAGATGTTACTGACCGTGCAGCAGTGACGGCCGCGGTGACTAAAACGCAACAGCATTTTGGCACGATTGATGTGTTGGTGAATAACGCCGGTTACGGTTATATGTCGGCCTTAGAAGAAGGTGAAGATGCCGAGGTGCGCAAATTATTCGATACCAATTTCTTTGGTGTGGTCGATTTAATTAAGGCGATTTTGCCTATTATGCGAGAGCAAAACAGCGGCTATATTATTAATATGTCATCAATGACTGGGCTTGTTACCAATCCGCCGAATATTTATTACAGTTGCACGAAATACGCAATGGAAGCATTAACCGAGGGCTTAGCAAAGGAGTTGGAGTCGTTTAATATTAAAGTTACGGCTATCGAACCGGGTGCGTTCCGGACTGATTGGGCGACTCGATCAATGCAGGAAACTGCAACACCGATCGAGGCTTATGCCGATACGGTTGGCGCGCGTAAAGAGTTAATTAAGCTAGCTGGTAATATGTTGCCAGGTGACCCTAAGCGTATCGCCGATGCCGTTTTGATGTTGGCTAACCATGATGATCCACCACTGCATTTATTGTTAGGTCACGACGTGCTGGGCGCTTTTAGACAAAAGCTGTCTGACTGGAATAGTAGTATTGATGAATGGGAAGCGGTGACTAAAGACGTTAATTTTCCGCCTGAGTAAGTTGGGCATTAGTACTTTATTAATAGGAAACTGATTATGCAAATTTCAGATCGAACAATTATTATTACCGGTGGTGCATCAGGTTTAGGCGCGGCGTGTATTCGCGCAATTGTTGAGCGCGGCGGTAATGCGGTTATTTTTGATCTTAATCAAGATAAAGGCGATGCCTTAGTGGCCGAGTTAGGCGAAACTGCGTTGTTCTGCACAGTTAATGTGATTGAAGAGCAGTCGGTGCGCGATGGTATAGCGACGGCTAAAGCGAAGTTTGGCGATATTCACGGCCTGGTCAATTGTGCGGGTACTGGTGATGCGGGTCGAACAGTGGGCCGTGATGGCGCTTATCCTTTGGATCGGTTTCAAAAAATTATTAACCTGAACTTGGTCGGTACGTTTAATGTGACGCGTTTAGTTGCCGAAGCAATGCAGACTAACGAGGTGAATTCTACCGATGGCGAGCGCGGTGCAATTGTGAATGTCGCCTCAGTAGCAGCGATTGATGGGCAAATAGGGCAGGTCGCTTATTCGGCCTCAAAAGCCGGCGTAGTAGGCATGACACTTCCCATTGCACGCGATTTTGGCAAGCTGGGCATCCGTATCAATACCATTTGTCCTGGTGTATTTATGACTGAATTGATGGGCATGGCACCGCAAGAGATGATCGACGGCTTAGCGGCCAATGCGCAGTTCCCACCACGTTTAGGGGACCCCAGCGAGTTTGCCCATATGGCCTTAAGCTTGATCGAGAATACCTACATTAACGGTGAAACAATCCGTTTAGATGCAGCAATGAGAATGCCTCCTCGATAATATTTTTTCAAATACATTACTATCTCATTCTTAATTTACGAGCAAAGCTGATTAAAGAGATAATTATTCCGAGCAATATAAGCGAATATAAATTTGATGTGGGCGTATTAAATTCGTAAGTATCAACATCAAATATTTGATCAGGTATAGCAGTTGTTGAACCTCCATTAACTGTCACGCTTAATGAAATCGAGTCCTCACTAGCGTATCTGATTGATAGCGTATATGACCCTTGAGGAATATTATTTAGTTGATAATCGCCTTGCTCATTTGTATAAACCGGCGCAAGGGGTCCATCATTTAGGTCGTTACTAATTAAGTCAATACGCATTCTACCCGCTATAGAATCAGGCGCTTGCCCAGTCAAATAGATTTTACCTTGAATACTTCCTAACTCAGGAGCGGAGAAGACCTTTGCTCCAGTTGAATAAGTTAAAGAAATATTGTCACTGGCATCTTTAAATTGCACCGAAACCATTCCGATATTTTCTCCATTTGGCTGTATTGTCCACGGATAATTACTTGCGAATGGAATCCAATTAGAAAAAGTATGATCACTATGGTTTCTTACTCTAAAATGGGTAACATCTGGCTCATCAGTTTCTAAAGTGAGGTTTACATTAGTAGATGTAACTGTTTGACCTTCGGCTATGTTAACTCGTCCAATGGGTGGATTTGGATCCTGTTTAACTAATCCTGAGATGATTGGGCTATAAGCAGTTTCTGCCCCTGAGGTTCCAGTGGCTTGCAGCTTGTAATAATACCTCTGGCCTAGAACTCCTGAGTTGTCGACATATATAGAACTTCCGTCAGGCGTAAAAGTATCTAATAAAATAAATGGGCCAGATTTTGTTGTTGCTCGGTAAATATTTATTCCACTATAACTTGTATTTGTGGGATATCTAATGGTAATTCCACCTGGAGTTAGTTGAACATCATCACCTAAATGCTCAGAAGATCTGTTGACTACTTCAACGAGTTTTGGCCTTGGCAAAAAGTCGTCTTCAGGGTCGAGGGGATTGAGCCCTAGTATTCGCTCGGAGCCGTCATGGATGCCACCGAAGTCGCTATCTTGCTCACAGGGGTTAGTACCGCCCTGCCATTCATCTTGATTACTAAGTCCATCGATATCAAAATCAACCGCGGCATCATTAATAGTTTCATCAAGACAGGGCAGTGACTTTTCATAGGCGTCTGGCATGCCATCACCATCTCGATCGGGTTTTGATTCTTGGCCGTCAAAGATATTAAATGATGCTTTAATAATGCGGGTGAAATTCTCGCTAGAGCGATTCTGGGTCGGTAATGTGTCACCGAATGCTTCAACGATGACGTTGTAGCTACCGATGATACTCGGGGTTGAACCGTCGGCAAGGCCGGTTGGACTGGCTAATGTTGTGCGACGATAAACGTTGGCATAGATCCCGTCATTGGCCTGCCCATCATGATGCGCTCCATCATCAAACAATGGCAGCATATCGGTACTGCCATTTGGATGTTTAATGCTAGCATTCACCTTGACGTTAGTGATGGGGGCGTTGGGTTGATCAATAAAGGTCACAATGCGAACCGGTTTGCCAAATTTAAAAGTTCCACCCTCGGAAAGTACAGTTGGGTCTAATACTTGATCAAAGGCAAGGCGCATATTAGCACCCGCAATAGGTTTGCCCGAAACAGCGGCAAAATAGCTCATACTTTTTGAGCTAGTAATCGTAACTTCAAGGTTCCCTTGCGTAATGATTGGGAGATGGATTTCCGCATGGGCATTACCATTGAATATTTCAACGCCATTGACACCATCAATTAGCAAGCCGTTATTTTCATATACCTTAATGCTCACTGTGGCCGCTGGTTCGCTCCAAGCGACAGTCACACGGCCGTCCTCTATTTGACTTTCATTAATGGCAAAGTTTATTGATTGGGTGCCGCCCATTGAGCCAAACGATTCTTTTATACGAGCGCTGTCTGAGGCCGCTTCATAAGACGCTAAATAAGTATCCGCTAGGCGCAATTGTAAGGGATAGCTTGAACTGCTTGAACTGGCTGGGACATTAATTGGTGTAGTCGAAGATGCCATCATTGATGAACTGCTGGTGCCGACATCAACATAATAAAAGGTACCGCCTGTTTGATTGGCAAGATCTTGTAATAAAGGCTGGTCTGCTTGAGGGCCAAGTGCAATCGAATGGACCTCAATACCCTGCGCGATCAGGCTGGGTAAAACATCAGCGGCGAAAAGCCCCTCGTTTTCCATGCCGTCACTGAGCAATGTAATAATATCTTCGCCGATGGTGGTTCCTCGGACAATAAATTCATTACGTGCTTTTTCTAGTCCGTCACCGATCGATGTCATTACGGTTGGTGCAGGATCTGCAATGCCTAAAATAGCACTTTTCACATCGGTTCGTTGACTGTCTGTGGCGATTTTTAACAGTCGATCTAGTGTTGCGTCGTCGTTAGTTTCGGTGTTGTCACCGCCAAAACTAACTGAAGATATCTGACTGCTGGAACCGGCAGTATCCGCAATAATTGAGGCGGCATTTCGCGCGGCCTCCATTTTTGTGAAGCCGGGTGGTGACATCATACTTCCTGAACGATCGATGACGATCACTTGGTCCAATAATTTCTCTTCATAGCGGATAGCGAGTGATTCACTATCGGTGGCCAAGGTGCGAAGTTTAACGGTTAAGTTAAAGTCACCGTTGGCGGGCTTGCTTGGTGCCTGGGCCACTAACCAAAATTCACCTTGAACCTCGCTTCCTGAAATTACTGTTGCCTCATTGGCAGGATCGACAGCACCCACATACACTTTAAAATCACTGGCATCCAAACCTTGAACAGTAGGGATACCTAATTCTGGCGGACCTTGTATTTTTAATCGCACAGTAAAACGTTCGGGGTTATTATATTCACCCACATAGGCTAAAAAGCTGCTATCGGGTTGAATGATATCCAGTGTGGCTTGGCCGCAAGCGATATCATATTCGTAGTTAGCATCACTATCTAGTCCGGCCACTATGGCGATCAATCGATTAATTGGGTTATCTCGTTCATCTTCTTTACTTAAAATAATGGCTTTTGCATAATCACTGCTAATGCCTTTATAGAGGTTATCGACGGCACCGTTTTGGCGAACAACCAGTGTGCCGTAACCGGCTCGATCGCCGTGCGATCGGAAACCAGCGATGCCATCTGGGCAGTTACTGACATCGGCCTCGTAATATTTTGCCCCCCATCTCGATACATCACTATTATCATTTTGGGTTGGATTTAAAACGCCAGTCCAATCCCGATTGACATTCCCATATGCAGGGCTTACGCCATCTTGTTCGTCCTGATATATATATTTGATTGAATCAGGTAATAAAGAAGAATCGAATTCTTTTGCAATATTAGCTATCGAAAAGTCTAAAAAAACGCCTTCAAGGTCTCTGCCTGGATGAGTATCGTTGATGGTTGTTTCAACTAGATCTTCGAGGTCAGATGAAACCTCATCAGAATTCTGTATCAATCTTACAATAAAATCAGTGCCAAGATTTGGTTCAGGGGCCCAAGCTCCAAATTGTTCAGTTGCGTATTTCCAGAACAAAGCTGATTGATATGAGACGTCACTACTAAAAAGATTTCTGTTTGTGTCATTTAAATAATTATCAACGTCAGGACTGTAACCACAACATCCATCTGCCAATCCTGCAGTACCATCAATATCGGTGTAAACTTGATCTTGCATGGCTCTAGCAGTTCCCTCTGAGAATGCTGTTGTCCATTTGCTGCTTCGCATACCCGCTTCATATTGGACATGATGAAATAATTCGTGCCCAACTATGAGCCTTATAGATGCATCACTATCGCAGATATATTGCGGCGCAGGTAATTTAATGTATGTTGTATTTGCCCAGCCAGCATCACAACCACCATGATCAGAGCAGTCATATATGGATGTAGCATTACGCCAAGCTGGTGCTGTAAACCCTAAATTGTCGAAATGTACATGGTTGTCATCAAGTGCATCTCTAACACGATTGGCGGCTGTTTCTGAAAAGAAATCACCATCTTCTCCGGCAGGCACATGACTTGCGCGTTGCACATCACAGCTGCCATCACCATCTGTATCAGGATTATAGGAGTTATCATTTGAATATTTTACTATATAGTTTTCAACGGGTGATGTTTTTAAGTGGGGTAATACTGGAGAATGGTCAGCTAAACTTAGAGCAGAAAAAAAAAGTAAGAAAATGCTAAATGAAAGCGGTAATGATTTTACATTTTTTTTAAAGTAATTCATCTTTGATCTCCTGATTTTTTTATTCTTACTTCTTTATTAATGAGCATATAAGCGTATAGATTACTATATTAAATGATTGTTTAATGCTGGCGCAAAACGACTTTATGAGTCTTAAGACGTTAAGTTATTGTTTTTTCTTTTCCCCCTCCTATAGTGAATTTTTTGTAATTTTTTCGGTTGTTTTGCTATCCTTTCCGCACTGAATGAGAATGAATGTATCTTTTTGTAAGCTTTTCTTATCAGACTAATTAAAGTGTGATGGATCAGAAGGATAAAGAGTTAGAAGGGGATTGTATTTACGTTTGTTGTTATGAGCGTTCATATATTAATGATTGCTACTGGATTTCAAGTGTACATATAACTAAATATCAAAAATAATAATAACTTTCTGATAGCCGCTGTAGGTTAACAAAACCCTTAATTATAAATGATTAGCTAACTTATACCGCTTTGCCTGATTGTCAGGGCTCCATTGTAATTACCCAAAAATGCAGTAGTAAAGCTAGAAATACCAGTCTTCCTAGCGAAGTCTCTACAGTGATTTTAAGAAACTAATCAAAGCGTCTTTATCTGTTTGGCTTAGGGCTTGATAGGCTTGCTTAGCGCTCTCAGCTTCACCGCCATGCCAGCGAATCGCTTCGTCTAAGGTGCGTGCGCGACCATCATGCAGATAACCTTCGCCGCCGCTAATCCCACTAGTTAGACCAATGCTCCACAGTGGTGCAGTCCGCCATTCATTGGGGTTGGCGTTGCCTTCAATTAATGTCGAAGCCAGACCCGGCCCCATATCGTGCAGTAATAAATCGGTATAGGGATGAATGGTCTGGTTACGTAATTCGGCGTTCGGATGATAAGGCGAAGTTTGCAAATTACTTACGTGACACTTATTACAACCTGAATCATTAAAAAGTTGTTCGCCCTGAAGCGCAACAGGGTTGTCTAAATCACGTCGTGCAGACACACCCAGTAACGCGACGTACTTGGTTAAATGTTCGATATGGACATCGGCCACTTCTATGCCACTGTTGCCGCAGTTAGTTTGGGCGCTGCCGCAGTCAGGGTCAGGGCGAATACTGGTGGTGACACCCATGTCGGTATTAAAGGCTTGGGTAACTTGGTGTTTGACTGTCGCTTCTGAGGCTTTCCAGCCAAAGCGACCAATGCGTGGCTCATTGGTGACTGGATCCGTCACAATACGCAGTTTGCCCGAGATACCATCGCCATCGCTGTCGTCCGGATCGGCAAGGTTTTCTAATGTTAGTTCGTCAATGGCTTCCAGTAATCCCATGCCGACTAACTGCGGCGCA
>CENX01013159.1_pt1 | contig 18471 bp, 16 predicted proteins | sample 361321 | NCBI WGS metagenome assembly CENX01 (sample SAMEA2619678, study PRJEB7988) | marine metagenome | isolation source: saline water (ENVO:00002010), including | reverse complement strand
TATTTTTGATTAATGATTTTAGCCAAAAATATACATAAATTCTACGATAAAAACCATATTCTAAAAGGAATTGATATTAATGTTAGTAAAGGAGAAATCATCAGCATAGTTGGTGCTTCTGGTGCAGGTAAAACAACTCTTTTACAAATCCTTGGAACAATTGACAGCTATGATAAAAAAGAAAACTCAACATTATTACTAAATAACCATGATGTGAGTATAATGAGTCGTGATGAATTAGCTAGATTTAGAAATCAAGAAATCGGATTTGTTTTTCAATTTCATCAATTACTTCCAGAATTTACTGCTATTGAAAATATTTGTATTCCTGCATTCATTAATAAAACACCAAAAAAAATAGCTGAAACTAAAGCCAAGGAATTGATGGACTATCTGAGTATAATTGATAAAAAAAATAACAAACCCAATCAGCTTTCTGGAGGTGAAAAACAAAGAGTTGCTGTAGCTCGATCTTTGATAAATAAACCAAGTATAATCCTTGCTGATGAACCATCTGGTAATCTTGATACCAGTTCATCAAATAACCTTCACAACCTTTTTTTGGATTTAAGAAAAGACTTCAACTACACTTTCGTAATAGCAACACATGATTTATCTCTAGCTAAAAAATCGGATAAAATTTTAGAAATAGTCGATGGTAAGATTAAATAAGCCGAAATTTTGGATATTAAAGAATTTTTAAATTTAAAGACAGAAGAATATAATAATTCTAGTTTTATAAAAGATGATCCTATTCAAATACCTCATTTATTTAACAAAAAAGAAGATATTGAAATTTCAGGCTTCCTAACATCAACAATTTCTTGGGGTAACAGAAAATCTATAATAACCAGTTCAATTAAAATGATGAAATTAATGGATAATGATCCACATAATTTTATCATATATCACTCTGAAAAAGATCTGAAAAAAATTTTAAAATTTGTCCACAGGACCTTTAATGGCAATGATTTTATTCAGTTCATTACAAGTCTAAGACATGTTTATATGAATTATGATGGTTTGGAGAAGGTTTTTGCCGAAAATATTAAAAATCAGTCAATGCACAATTCTATTCATGAATTCAAAAAAATTTTTTTTGAAATTCCTCATACCGATAGAACAAAAAAACATGTTTCTGATCCCTTTAAAGGATCTGCATCTAAAAGGATAAATATGTTTTTGAGATGGATGGTTAGAAAAGATAAAAAAGGAGTTGACTTTGGGATATGGAAATCCATTGACCAAAAAAACTTATCTTGTCCATTAGATTTGCACTCTGGTAATGTGGCGAGAAAATTAGGACTTATTAACAGAAAACAAAATGATCATAAGGCTGTTATAGAATTAGATTCAATTCTTAGAACTTTCGATAAAAATGATCCCGTAAAATATGATTTTGCTCTTTTTGGAATAGGTGTATTTGAAAAATTTTAATTTTTAATTTTTAAATTAGATTACATAATCCAACAAAATGAAAAATATTTTACTACTCCTTCTACTCAATACTGCATTTATATTTTCTCAAGATATACATGTTCCAATTGATACAATTGTCAAAACATATCATGAAACAATCATTAAAGGCAAAAAAATAAAATATACTGCTGAAACAGGTATGCAACCAGTTTGGGATAATGATGGTAAACCAATTGCTAGTTTATTTTACACATATTACAAAAGAAATTTATCAAAAGATTCTGAGATCAAAGAGTCTCACAGACCCATTGTTATTTCATTCAATGGTGGCCCTGGATCAGGTTCTTTGTGGATGCATATCGGTTACACAGGGCCAAGAGTTTTAAAAATAGATGATGAAGGTTTTCCTATTCAACCTTATGGGATGAAGACTAATCCATATTCAATAATTGATACAGCTGACATAGTATTTGTTTGTCCTGTTAATACCGGTTATTCGAGAATGATAGCTGATAACAATGGTGATTATCCCAAGAGAGAAACTTTTTTTGGTATTAATGCAGATATTAAATACTTGGCAACCTGGATAAATACATTTATTTCAAGAAAAAATAGATGGGAATCTCCTAAATATATTATTGGAGAAAGCTATGGGGGAACTAGAGTAATGGGACTTTCATATGAATTACAAAGTAGCCACTGGATGTATTTAAATGGGGTTATTATGGTGTCTCCCGCAGATTATAAATTACTTGAATTTGACGATGGTCAAGAAGATGCTATTGATTCATCACTTCACCTGCCCTACTACGCTGCCACTGCATGGTATCATAAAATGTTAGATCAAGAAATTCAATCAATGGATCTTCTTGCATTTCTTCCTCAGGTGGAAGAATTTACTATAAATAAACTCATCCCAGCAATTGCCAAGGGAGGGTTTATTAGCGATAAAGAAAGGGATGCGATCGCAGAAAAATACTCATATTATTCTGGCTTAAGCAAAGAATTTATTTTAAGTCATAATCTTGATGTACCAAATAATACATTCTGGAAAGAATTATTAAGAGATAGAAATGGACTAACTGTGGGTCGTTTAGATTCAAGGTATAGAGGTATTGATAAAAGAGAGGCTGGTTCTAGTCCTGATACAAATATTGAACTAAACTCTTGGAATCATTCTTTTACTCCAGCAATAAATTACTATGTTAGAAATGAATTAAAGTTTGAAACAGACATTAAATACAATGTTTTTGGACCTGTTCACCCGTGGGATAGAGAAAATGACAATACTCGTGAAAATTTAAGAAAAGCGATGGCTCAAAATCCATTCCTAAAAGTTTTCATACAATCTGGATATTACGATGGTGCAACAAACTATTTTCAAGCAAAATATACCATGTGGCAGGTCGATCCAAGTGGTAAAATGAAAGATAGATTTTATTTTGAGGGATATCGAAGTGGACACATGATGTATTTAAGAGCTGAAGATTTAAAAAAATCTAATGATGATTTAAGAGAGTTTATTAAAAATTCATCTACCAACGGAATACCTGCAAAATATTAAAAATTCATACTTTAATTTTTATTATTTTTGTTGAAATTTTTAAAATGAATTCACTAATAAAATCAGCTACAATAATTGATAAAAACAGTGAATTTCATAACAAATCCGTTGACATACTAATTAAGAATGGAATAATCTCTGATATTTCTGAGAATATCAAAAACCCAAAAAACTTCCCTGAAATTAGTTTTCCAAACCTACATGTTTCAAGCGGATGGTTTGATTACAGTGTATGTACTGGCGAACCTGGATTTGAAGAAAGAGATAATCTGCTTAATACTTTAAAAGTTGCCTCTAAATCTGGGTTTACGTCTGTAGGTTTACAGCCAAACACTTTTCCTGTCACTGAAAAAAGCACCGAGATTGAATATTTAAAAGCAATTGCTAAGACCTCTAATATTGATATATATCCAATTGGAGCCCTGACTAAGAAATCTGTCGGAAACGAATTGGCCGAACTATTAGAAATGAAAAATTCTGGTGCAGTAGCATTTGGAGATTATAAAAAATCAATTGTTAATCCAAATATATTGAAGTTAGCACTTCTCTATTCAAAAGACTTTAACTTACCTATTTTCTCTTTTCCTCTCAATACTGATATTTCAAATAATGGTGTTATGAATGAGAGCAAAACCAGCACAATTTGTGGTTTGAAAGGTATTCCTAATATTTCTGAAGAAATTCAAATAATAAGAGATATAAGAATTCTAGAATATACCGGTGGGAAATTACATATTCCATACATATCGACTGAAAATTCTCTTCGATTAATCAAAAGAGCAAAAGATAAAGGGTTAAATATTTCATGCAGCACATGCATTCACAATTTATTTTTTAATGATAATCAACTTAGCAGCTTCAATACTAAATTTAAAGTTCTTCCTCCTCTCAGAACTCAAAATGATGTTGATAAACTGATTACTGGAGTAAAGGATGGTTCAATAGATATGGTCACCAGTGATCATAACCCACTTAATATTGAATTAAAAAATGTTGAATTTGAAAACGCTGAATTTGGAACAATTGGACTAGAATCTTTTTTTGGGGCCTTAAATAAAATATTTCCGATAAAAACAACAATTAATATTTTAACAAAAGGAAAAAAAATATTTGGAATGGAAGAAACAACTATTAAAATTGGAGCTCAAGCTGATATGAGTTTGTTTAATCCGATTAAAAGTTATGTTTTTGATGATAAAAACATCTTATCTGTTTCTAAAAACTCAATATTTAAAGGCTCATCCTTGAAAGGAAAAGTTTACGGAACCATTTCAAACGGAAAAATGACCTCAAGTGAATAGTAGTTCTTTTGACTATGACTTAAAAGAGTCTTTATCTTTTGATAAAAACGACAAAGTGATTATCATGTTTCATGGATATGGAAGTAACAAAGATGATTTGTTTTCATTTGCAAAATTCATGAATCCAAATTTTTTAATTATTTCAGTTCAGGCTCCTATACAGATGGACTATAATTCTTATTGTTGGTGGTCTCTTAATTTAAATAATGGTATGCAATTACAAATGAATGAGAAAGAAGCTAAAAATTCTCTCAATGAATTAAATAGATTCATTGGTGAAGATTTATCTATTAAGTATAATTTTGGCTTAAATCAAGTCTATTTGCTGGGCTTTAGTCAAGGCTGCATGATATCATATGCATTATCAATTAACTTCCCAGAAAATTATAAAAAAGTAGTTGGATTAAGTGGTAAAATTCCACACGAGATAATAAATTTTAATGAAAAATTTGATTATAGTAATCATAATTTATTTTGCTCACACGGCATCAATGACCAAGTTATTCCAATTGAGGTTGGTAGAGAATCTGACAGATGGTTTTTAGAAAAAAACATAAAGCACAAGTACTTAGAGTTTGAATCAGCACATGGGATTAATTCTGAAAATTTTGAACAAATGAATCTATGGTTATTAAAAAATTAATTGCATTCTACCTCTAAACCATCATAGGCTATAAATACATTTTCAGGCAACTTTTTTTGGACTTCATCATGAAATCCTAATTTATGGCTTATATGAGTTAAATATGCTCTCTTTGGTTGTATTCGAGTAATAAGGTCTAGTGCATCATTTAAATTTAAATGAGAATAATGCTCTTCTTTTCTCAAAGCATTTATTACCAACAAATCTAAATTATTCAATTTTTTAAATTCGCTTTCAGGAATTGTTTTTACGTCTGTAAAATAAGCAGTATTTCCAATTCTAAAACCATAAATAGGTAATTTTCCATGAAAAGCATTTAATAATATTATCTCATTTTCAAAGAACATAAAATTATCGTGAATTTGGATTATTTTTACGTTGGGTGTTCCTGGAATATTACCTTCGGATTTAAATATATATTCAAACCTTTTTTTTAAAGCATCTATTACACGAATTCCAGCATATATAGGGATATTGCCTTGACGAAAATAAAAAGGTCTAATATCATCTAAGCCAGAGACATGATCATTATGCTCATGGGTAAAAAATATTGCATCCACCCTACCACAAGCTGAGTTGAGCATTTGAGCTCTAAAATCAGGTCCACAGTCTATAACAATATTTTTATTATCAAATTGAATTAAAGCAGATGTTCTTAATCTTTTGTCTTTTGGATTATCGCTGAGACAAACCGGATGCTTGCTTCCAATAACTGGAATACCTTGTGAAGTACCTGTGCCTAAAAAAGTTATTTTCATATATATAATAATCAAAAATACACTATTTTTTCTTCATATATTTAGACTTATTTAATACATTTGTGATAGTAAAAACCTGCCTAATGAATGAGGTGTCTTTAAATGGTGATTCACACTTAGAAGCCATTCCTACAATAAAGCAAAAAGCTTTAAGAATTAACCTGAACGAAAATATTTACGGAACTTTTGCTGAAATTGGTGCTGGTCAGGAGACTGTGAGGCAATTTTTTAGGGTTGGTGGTGCATCAGGTACTATTGCAAAAGCAATGTCAGCTTATGATAAAAGTTTTAGCGATGATATTTATGGGATTGAAAATGATGAAAGATATGTAACTCAAAATCGGCTAAAAAAAATGCTAAAGCATGAAACTTCCCTAATTGAAAGAAGAATTAAAAGAAAAAATCAACTAAACAAAATGTTTTTTTGTTATGCTAACACGGTTGCTACTGTTGATTTCGCAAAAAAATATAATGGACATGGTTGGGTTGGAATCAGGTTTCAGATTGATCCTAAGCAAAAATACAATGAAATAATCCTTCATGTTAGGTTTAAAGAAAACACGGCTAGTCAACAACAAGAAACTCTAGGTATTTTAGGAACTAATCTTATTTACAGTGCATTTTATCATTTTAACACACCAAAAAAAATAATTAAATATTTACATGATCATTTAAATAGTGATCAAATTGAAATTGATACTGTTAATTTATCGGGTCCAATATTTAAAGATGTAGATAACAGAATATTAAGCCTTGAGTTGGTTAAAAACGGAATGACTGATGCTGTTTTATTTGGACCTGACGGAAATAATTTATTACCTGCGGCTGCACTGTACAAAAAAAATATATTAGCTCTAAGAGGTAGATTCAGACCTGTTACAAAAGTTAATGAAGAAATGTATTTAAACTCTCTTGAAATGTTTTTAAATGAAAGACATGTTGATAAAAAAGATACCATTGTAATTTTTGAAATTACTATGGTGGACTTGACAAGAGATGGTGAAATAGACGAAAAAGACTTTATGGACAGGGCTAAACTTTTGGGATCTTTAGGTGAAACAGTCTTGATAACTAATTTTAAGGAATATTATAAGCTTGTTGAATATTTTTCTCTTTACACCAAGAAGAAAATTGGTTTAACGATGGGGGTAAATAATTTGGTTAGAATATTTGACCCAAAATACTACATTCATCTAAGCGGTGGTATTTTAGAGGCCTTCGGAAAATTATTTTTCAAAAATATGAAGATTTATCTTTATCCTGAGCTTAATGATAAAGAAGAAATAGTTAACAGCGATAACTTAAAAGTTCACCCAAGAATGAAGGAGCTTTATAAGTTTCTAAAATTTAATGGTAAAGTTGTTGATCTAGATAAATATAACTTAAATTCACTCAAAATATATTCACACGAAGTACTAGCTAAAATCAAAGAAAATTCAAAAGGGTGGGAATCTCTTCTCCCGGAAAAAGTAGCTTCAAAAATTAAGAAATTTAATTTTTTCGGTTATAAAAAATAACTTTATTATTCTAGGATCTGAGATGTGTGCTCTTTGGTTTTAACCTTTTCAATTATTTGCTTAATTTTTCCGGATTCATCAATTATAAATGTTTTTCTAATAATTCCCATATATTCCTTTCCATACATTTTTTTTTGCCCCCATGCCCCATAGGATGAGATTATTTTTTTATCCTCATCGCAAAGTAAACTGTAGTTAAAATTAAACTTATCACTAAAATTTTTCTGAGCTTTTTCGCTATCTGAAGAAACCCCTATAATTTCATAACCTTCAGATTTGAATCTATTATAGTTATCATTTAAATTACATGCTTCCATAGTACATCCGGGTGTGTTTGCTTTTGGATAGAAAAAAAGTACAACTTTTTTTCCAATCATACCAGATAAACTAATTATCTCGGCATGTTGGTTTTTACAACTAAAATCTGGAGCAGTGTCCCCTACTTTTAAAACATTCATAATTATTATATTTGATTATAAAAATAATATAATTTGGATAAAAAAAATAAGGTTAAATACTTAATAAAGGAACTTGAGATTTTATTTCCTGAAGTTCCCATACCGTTAGACCACAAGGACCCTTACACTTTACTCATTGCTGTTTTGTTGTCTGCACAATGTACAGATGAAAGAGTAAATCAAATAACTCCTAAATTATTTAAAAAAGCGGATAATCCTTATGAGATGATTAATCTAAAAGTCGAAGAAATTAAAGAAATTATCAGACCTTGCGGGCTTTCTCCAATGAAGAGCAAAGGGATTTATGGCTTAAGCAAAATTATTATTGAAAAACATAACGGCCTTGTCCCCAAAACTTTTGAAGATCTAGAAGATTTACCAGGGGTTGGACACAAAACTGCTAGTGTTGTAATGTCTCAGGCTTTTGGATTTCCTGCATTTCCAGTCGATACACATATTCACAGATTAATGTATAGATGGGGATTAAGTAATGGATACAATGTAAAACAAACAGAAAAAGATGCAAAAAGAATATTTCCGCAAGAAAAATGGAATAAACTTCATTTGCAGATTATTTTTTATGCAAGGAAATATTCGCCTGCAAGAGGATGGGACATTAATAAGGATATTATTACCAAAAAGATAGGCAGAAAATCTATTTTAAATAAATTAGTTTAAATCAAAGATAAACTTACTAAAAGCTGTTTTGTTAACTTTTATTGACTTTGAATAATTTAAAATAAAATTTATAGTTTTTCTTTTTGGCTCAAGAGAAGTTTTCTCTTGAAAAAAGTAGTTTTTTTCCATTCATTATTTTTTTGAAATAACGAAAAAAAAACCAGAATATTATATTAGCTAGTTAAAATTATATTTTTCTTCTTAATTATATTTCTAAGATTAATCAAAGCATATCTCATTCTACCTAGGGAGGTATTAATACTAACTCCAGTTTTCTCTGATATTTCTCTAAAGCTTAGATCGTTGTAATACCTGTAAATCAACACTTCTTTTTGATCGTCAGGTAAAAATTCAATAATTTTTTTTACCTCTCCCAATATTTGATCCTTAATCATTTTATTTTCAATATCAATATCGGTATTTTTCAGAACCGAAAAAATATCGAAATCATGAGAATTTTCAAACTTTGGTAATCTTGAATTTTTTCTAAAGTGATCTATGACCAAATTATGTGCAATTCGCATTACCCAAGAAATAAATTTACCCTCTTCATTATAATTACCTAATCTTAATGTTCTTATTACTTTAATGAAAGTATCTTGAAAAATATCTTCAGTTAAATCCCTATCATAAACTTTAGAATAAATAAAAGAATAAATCCTTTGTTTGTGACGATTTATAAGAATCTCTAACGATTTTTCGTGTCCTGAAATATATCTTGACACTAGTATAGAATCTGCAATTAATGGTTTTTTCATAACATTACTTATTAATTAAAACTGAGTTTTATTAAAATTTTTAGAGTAATGTTATTTCTATAGGCAATATATTTATATATCAAATATACATTTTAATTTAATATTATTCAAAAGTGTTAAATTTTCATCTTATCAATAGTAGACTTTAGCATTATATTTGTTGTTAAATCATTTATGAATTTATCAAAGGTTAAAAAGGATTATATAAAGTTAAGGGGTGCTAAAATGCACAACCTCAAAAACATTGATTTAGAAATACCAAAAAAAGAATTTATTGTTATAACTGGTATCTCTGGTAGTGGTAAATCCTCACTTGCATTTGACACAATCTATGCTGAGGGTCAAAGAAGATATGTAGAAAGCCTCTCAAGTTATGCTCGACAATTTTTGGATAGAATTGAAAAACCTAAGCTAGACAAGATTACAGGTTTATGCCCAGCTATTGCTTTAGAACAAAAAATTTCTTCTTCGAATCCCAGATCAACTGTTGGAACAAAAACGGAGATATATGATTATTTAAAGTTGTTATTTTCTAGATTTGGGAAAATCTTCTCGCCAATATCTGAAAAAGAGGTAAAAAAAGATTCAATTTCTAATATAATTGATGAAATAAAAAAACACTCTAAAGGAGATAAAATTTTAATTCTTACAGAGCTAAAAAATATTAATAAAAAAAATTTTCAGCCAAAAATAAAATCTTTAATTAATCAAAGCTATAACAGGATATATCACAATAATGAAATAATTAAACTAAATGAAATAAAATTTGATGAAATCATAAATTTCAATGACTTATTTCTTGTTATTGATCGAATTATATGTAATGATTCAGAGGAATTTTTAAACAGAGTTGCAGATTCTCTTGAAACGGCGATTTTTGAGGGTAAAGGTAAATGTATTATCAATAATATCACAAAATCTGTAATTAAGCGGTATAACACAATCTTAGAGGCAGATGGTATAAGATTTAAAAATCCAGATACTAATTTTTTTAGTTTTAATAATCCTCATGGAGCTTGTAAAAAATGTGAAGGATACGGAGATATTATCGGTATTGACGAAAAACTTGTTGTTCCAGATACTTCACTTTCTGTATTTGATGATGCAATTTACCCATGGAGAGGTAAAAAGTTAAAAAAATATAAGTCCTTATTTATTAAAAATTCCATTGATTATAATTTTCCTATACACAAACCATATTACAAATTATCTGATGCTCAAAAAAAATTATTATGGGATGGTGATAAAAATATAATCGGAATAAATAAATTTTTTCAAAAATTAGAAGCCAAACTATATAAAATTCAAAATAGGGTATTACTTTCAAGATACAGAGGTAAAACCATTTGTAATGCATGTAAAGGAAATAGACTAAATAAAGAAGCAGGTTATGTAAAAATAAACAACAAAAACATATTTGATTTGATAAATATGCCGATGGAAGATCTTGAGCAATTTTTTAAAACAATAAATATCAATAATAGAATTACAAATGAGATAAAAGATAGATTAGAGTGTCTAAATAATTTGGGTTTAGGATACTTAAACTTAAATAGAAAATCAAGTACTCTTTCAGGTGGAGAAAGTCAGAGAATAAATTTAGCCACCTGTATTGGAAGTAATTTAACTGGGTCTTTATATGTATTAGACGAGCCTAGTATAGGTCTGCACTCCTATGATACGAAAAAACTGATTGATATTATTAGGAAACTAAAAAGTTTAGGAAATACCGTTTTAGTTGTTGAACATGATGATGAAATTATAAAATCTGCTGATCATATTATCGATATTGGACCTAATGCAGGAACAAATGGTGGTGAAATTGTAGCACAAGGAGATTTTAAGAATATTATAAAATCTAATTCGCTGACAGCTAAATATTTAAATGGGAAGCTAGAGATTACAAAAAATACAAAAAAACGTAGCTCAAAATTTAAGATTAATATCATTGGATGCAGAGAAAACAACCTAAAAAATATTAATGTAGAAATTCCTTTGAATAAGCTAGTTACCATTTCTGGTGTTTCTGGTTCTGGTAAAAGTACTTTAATTAATAAAATTTTATACCCATGTATATTAAATCATCTTAATGATTATTCTGTCAAACCAGGTGAATTTGAAAAGATTTCTGGTGACATAGATCAAATAGATTATGTTGAATATGTTAGTCAAAAGGCTATAGGAAAATCATCTAGATCCAATCCGGTGACATACATAAAAGCATATGATGAAATAAGAAAGCTTTTTTCATCACAAAGAGAAAGTAAAATAAGAGGATATAAACCAAAACATTTTTCATTTAATGTAGATGGCGGACGTTGTGAAACCTGTAAAGGTGAGGGTGTTAACACAATTGAAATGCAATTCATGCCCGATGTTAGACTAACGTGCGAAAGTTGTAATGGAACCAGATTTAAAAAGGAAATCCTAGAAATAAATATAAATGGTAAAAATATTTCAGATATTTTAAATCTAACCGTTGATGATGCAATTATTTTTTTTAATGAATTAGAGGAAATAAAAATATCTGAAAAGTTAAGTGTTTTACAAAAAGTTGGTCTTGGCTACATTAAATTAGGTCAAAGCTCCTCTACTCTTTCAGGCGGTGAAGCACAAAGGGTTAAGCTAGCGTATTTTTTAAGTGTTAAAACCACCTCAAAAAACGGCCTTTTCTTATTTGATGAACCAACAACCGGGTTACACTACGATGATATCAATAAGCTTTTAAAGTCTATGAATCAACTAATTGACAAAGGTAATTCTGTTGTAATTATTGAACATAATCTAGAAATCATTAAAGCTTCTGATTATATTATTGATTTAGGCCCTTATGGCGGCAACAAAGGTGGTGAAATTGTTTTTCAAGGAGATTTTGATAAGTTTATAAAATCAGAAACATTGACGGCTACTTTTCTGAAAAAAGTGATGAATTAAAAGTTTGGCACGCAGTTTGTTTTAAAACTTTGTGGTTAGTTTAATTTATTGAATAGTTAGTTTAAGCCCTGTATCTTTCCTAAATTACAGGGCTTTTCTTTTTTTATAACCTCCTCAATTATTCTGGAAAGTTCTGAAGTTAGGCTTCTTCTATGGTAAATATCAATGTTTTTGTTTCTCTTAATGTTGTTTCTGTTATTAAGAAAATCGTTATATAGTTTTTCAATATAAATTTTTAATGAATTATAATCTTTATAACTAAAAAACTTTCCTGAACCAGTATTTGATAAAATCTCTCTTACTTCAGATGGTTCAGGACCAATTGAAATTATTGGACGATTTGAATTCAAATAATCAAATAATTTTCCAGGAATAGCATACGATGATTCTTCATCATCAACTTCCAACATTAAAAGCACCTGACTGGAACACATAAATTCAATAGCTTTTTTGTGTTCAACATAATCATAAAAAACAATACAATTATTAAATTCTCTTTTACTTAATTCTTGCTTTATTTTTTTATTACTATTGCCGATAATATTTATTTGTAAATCTTTCTTAAAACCATGTATATTTTCTGATAATTCGTCTATTATGTCCCATAAAAAATCAGGGTTTCTTTCATTATAAAATGAGCCAACATGTGAAATTGAGAACTTTTTGTCTAATTTGATTGCTGGTTTATTATAATCATATCCGTTGGTAACTTGAAAGATATTTGCATTAATTTCAGAATATAATTCTTTTAATCTTTTTGAAGTTACGATTACCGCATCAGAATTGTTTATTACTTTATCTCTTAGCTTTTTATGATATTTTTTGACAAACGGCAAAAGATGAAATCTATTTAAATAATTTAAATTTACCCATGGATCTCTGAAATCTGAAATCCATTTAACGTTGAGTTTTCTCTTAAGTTCTAGTCCAATCAAATGTAGACTGTGAGGAGGACCAGTTGTAACTATAGCTTCAATATTATTTTCTGATATATAATTCTCTAAAAAATTAACAGAATTTCTTTTCCAAAATATTTTCATGTCAGGAATAAATAAATTACCCCTTATAAAAAAAATAATTTTTTGGAACATTGACTGATTTTTGTTTTTTGATATATTACCGGATCTAATGGAATTCAAGGATTTTAGCCCAGGAAAAAAAATTGAAAGCTCAAATATAGGAAGCTTAATTATCTCTAGATCATTACTAACCTCACTTTTAAGAGAATTATCATTAATAGGATAATTGGCGTTTTTAGGAACAAATAAGACTGGAGACAGGTTAAATTCAGGTAAATATTTTACAAATTTTAACCACCGCTGCACTCCTGGTCCACCTGATGGTGGCCAATGATAAGAAATTATTAAGATCTTCTTTTTCAATTTTTTCTTCTTAAGGCTAGTATAAAAACCAATAAAATAAATCCTAAACTACTAAATAAGCTTATTCTTGAGCTTAACTTAACGATATTAGGGTCAAATATAAATTCTATTATGTGATTACCACTCGGCACTTCTAAACCCCTTAGTGTATAATTAAATCTATGATTTTTTACCTGTTTACCGTTTATATAAGATTTCCATCCTTTAGGATAGAAAATTTCAGAAAATATTATAAGACTTAGATTATCTGTTGAAACATTATAACTGATGTAATCTGAACTTTTTTCTGATAGGACCACACTTGAGTTAGTATTTTGATAAGTTTTATTTAAAAATGATTGGGAAACGGAAACATCTCTAAAATTTAATGAATCAAGACTTTTTATTTCCTGATCATCGTTTAAAACTTTTATATTTTCCTTTACAAACCAAGCACTACCAGATGCATTATCATTTTGATAAATTTCTTTTACCCCCTCCTTATCAAAAATTATATACTTAGTGTTTAGCATGCTTATGGTGTTTAAATGAGTTTTATTTAAGTAAAACTCCATCAAATCGTTGTATCTCCTAAGTTTGGCTGCATGATATCCATTAACAGAATTAAAGTAATAATTTGGCTTGGTTGAGTTTTCTGTTAAGTCAAGAATTCTAAAATCTGACTCATCCTGAGCGATTGATTGATAAACATCATCTTTTTTAAATGGATTTTCTACAAAAACTGGATCAACAAAATTTTCGTCATTGACATAATTTTTTGAAAAAGAAATAAGATCATAACAAATAATAATACCAAAAGATATTATCAATAGTTGCTTGCTTAATTTAGATTTCAAATACAAGAAAATAATTAAATAAGCAGTTGAAATAAAAAATAAAGTCCTTTGTAGTTGATCAATGAAAATATTTTTTCTGTCTGTGATTAAAGCTTCGACAATAGTATCATCCATATACTGATCAGAAACTCCTGAATATGAAAGATAACCTTTGAATAAAAACAAAATTGACAAAATTGAAAAGAACAAAATTGCAGTGTAATTTAGTGCTCTAAATTTTGATTTATATTCAACTTCTTGAGTAATAAGTTTAGATAAACCTAAAACAGCAAATATTGGGATACACAATTCAAGGATAACTTGAATTGAAGAAACAGCTCTAAACTTATCATAAATAGGAAAATAATCGATAAATAAATCTGTAAGTAAACTAAAGTTTTTTCCGAATGATAACAGAAGAGAAACAATTATTGATGCTAATAACCAACCCCTATGATTTCCTCTATACAGGAAAACAGAAAAGACAAATAAAAAGAATACAACTATTCCTAGATATGCTGGAGCTTCAACAAATGGTTGATTACCCCAATATGTAGGGCTATTTTTAATAATTTGATTTGATTCTATTGGGCTATATCCATTACTCCTTAAAAGCTTATAAAATGAAGAATTTTGATCTAGCTTCTCTGAAGATCCTCCACCCATAATTTTTGGAATAAATAAATTCAAGCTTTCAAAAATACCATAACTCCATTGAGTGATATACTCACGATCCAATCCCGTAGAATCATCATCTTTATAAGAACCATCAGGATTAATGCTTAAAGATGATGAATTTCCTCTTGTTGACTCAGCTGAATATTCAATTGTAGCGAGAAGATTTGAAGAATTCAATAATAAAGAAAAAATTAGGGCTGCAAACAAAGTAAAACTCGTACTTTTTAAATGATTAAAATCTTTTTCCTTAATACAGTTAATTATAAACCATATCGCCATAATAATCACTATAAACATCAAGTAATAGGTCATTTGGAAATGATTTGATGTTAATTGTAAACCTAAAAATATTGTTGTCAGAATAAATCCTAGTAAATACTTCTTTCTAACAACATAAACTATTGATCCTAAAACAAATGGTATATAAGAAATTGCGTGAGCTTTTGCATTATGACCAGCACCTATAATTATTATTAAATAAGTTGATAAGCCAAATGACAAAGCGCCTAGTAAAGCTAGTCTGTATTCAACTTTAAGGCTTAACATTAAAAAATAAAATCCTAAAAAATATAAAAAGAGGTAATCTGCGGGACGTGGAAGAAATCTAATTAACAAATCTAGTTGTTTGATATAATTATGTGGGTATTTTACTCCCAATTGGTAAGTAGGCATACCCGAAAATGCATTATTAACCCAGTAGGTCTCTTTATCATTTTTATCCCTAAAATCCTTAAGCTCCTTTGACATTCCAGAATATTGAACAATGTCATTTTGTAAAATCTTTTTACCTTTTAATACTGGGGAAAAAAATAAGAGTGAAGTAATTATAAAAAATATAATTACCGAAAGCTGTTTAACAATATCTGTATTAGTCAATCTCCTCATAGTCAACATAATCACCAAGCTTTTCAGATTTGGATTTATTTTTTTTTGGCATTTTATCAATTGAAATATCGCCTTCTTTTTTATTTATATCTTCAGTTCCTCTGTATTTGTTGTTGTTTTTTGTCACCTTATTGAATAAATAAAAATAGAATAATCTTGAAATTAGCTTAAATACCAAATAAAATATTATTAGAAAAAAAATAAATTTCATCTCTGTAATTTAATCACAAATTTACAACTATAAGAATTCAAAAAAAGTTAATATCTTATTAATTTATTAGATTTATCTTTGTTTTTATATATTTTATTGTGAATAGACTTTTTGTTTCTTTTCTGTTTATTTTTATTTTAAAATTTAACTTCGGTTACTCACAGTATACTGAAATAATTAATTCAAATAGACCAGGCAGCTCATCTGGTGCTTTCTCTGTAGGTAAAAATATACTACAATTTGAAAACGGTTTTTATTACACTAATGAGGAGCATCAATTGTTAAACTATAAGGTTAAAGGCTTTGGAGCAGACTTTAAAATTAGATACGGTTTTCTATTGGATAAATTAGAGCTAGTAATAGATGGAGTATTTCAGGCAGATAATTTTACAGATAATCGATATTCTCCCTCTAATAGTTTTGACAGAAAAAACTTTAAGAAATTTAAAATTGGAGCTAAATATCTAGTTTATGACCCAAAAAAAGGACAAGTTGATAAACCTAATCTTTATAGCTACTGGGCTAATAAAAAATTTAAATGGAAAAACCTTATTCCAGCAGTTTCTACATACATCGGTATAAATTTCGATTCCGAGAACAACCCCTATACAAACTCAAATTTAAGTGGCATCAGTCCATCAGCAGCAATTTTTACACAAAGTAATATCACAAATAGGTCAGTTATTACTACGAATTTAATCTTTGAGAGAATTGGTTCATCACAAAATGATTTAGAATATATTATTTCACTAACCCACGCCTTTAGTGAAAATATGATTGGATTTATTGAAACCCATGGAATAAAGAGTGATTTTTATGCTGAAAACAAAATGAATTTAGGAGTCGCATATCTATTTAGTAATAATCTTCAAATTGATATAAGTGCTACTGTAAACTTTAAAGATACTCCACAAATATTTAATGGTGGCTTGGGCTTGAGCTATAGACGTAACTTAAATAAAACTAAATGATTGATATTATAAAGGTTTCTAACAATTCGGACTTAAGAGAATTTGTTATGTTTCAATTTGAGTTGTATAAAGGCTCAAAATATTGGGTCCCCCCTATTATTGAACATGAAATAAATAGTTTCAATAAAGATCTAAATCCAAATCTTAAAAATGCTGACGTTGAATTATATTTGGCATCAAAAAATGATAAAATTGTTGGAACAATAGGAGTCATTATTAACTGGTATGAGGTAAAGGAACAAAAAACCAGTAAAATTAGATTTGGCTGGTTTGATTTTATTGATGATTTTGAAGTAAGTAAAGTGCTTTTAGATAAAGTTGTAGAGTCTGGTAACAAAAATAAACTTAAATACATTGAGGGTCCAATGGGCTTTAGCAACTTGGACAAAGTTGGGGTGCTTACAAGTGGATTTGAGATAATCGGTACGATGATAACAACATATAATCACAGTTATTATGTAAATCACTATGAAAAATATGGATTAACTTCTGAAAAAAACTTTCATGAAAAAACATTTATGTTTAAGGAAATTGACACAGATTACTATGAAAAGATGAGTAGAGTTGTAAAAACTAGAAATAAATTAAATGAAGTCCATTTTACTTCTACACGTGAGGTAATGAAAAGAACAAATGACATGTTTGACCTATTTAACAAATCATATGCAAAACTATCTTCATTTGTCAAGATAAATCAGGAGCAAAAAGAATTTATGAAAGAAAAATACATTAAGTTTATAAACCCTGAATATATAAAGTTTGTTGAAAATGAAAATAAAGAAATTGTTGCTTTTGCCATTATAATGCCCTCTTTTGCCAAGGCTTTACAAAAAATGAATGGTAAATTGTTTCCCTTTGGGTTTTTAAATCTATTATGGGCTAAGAAATTTAATAAAGATGTCACTTTATATCTAATTGGTATTGATCCAAATTATCAGAAACTTGGAGTTACTGCAATAATATTTAATTCATTTATTCAGACGCTTAAAGGAAAAGGGATACAAATTTGTAGGAGAACACCTGAGTTGACTGATAATATATCAGTTGATAAAATATGGAAAAATTTCAATCCAAAACTAATTAAAACTAGATCAACTTATAAGCTTGACCTCAATTAGCCTAGGCTTTCAGATAGTTTTTTATAAACCCCTGTGACTAATCTTTCCCTAATTGAAGAGAAAGCTTCTAAAGTTTCCAGAATATCATCAAAGTTGTGTGAAGCAGTCGGGATAAGCCTAAGTAAAATTAAACCCTTTGGAATTACTGGATAAACTACTATGGAGCAAAATATCCTATAGTTTTCCCTTAAATCTTTAACTAATGCCATGGCTTCTGGAACAGATCCTTTTAAATAAACAGGAGTAACACAACTTTGTGTTGTACCAATATCAAAACCTCTTTCCTTTAATCCAGATTGGAGTTTATTTACGTTATCCCAAAGCTTTTGTTTAAATTCAGGTCTATTTCTTAACATTTCTAGTCTCTTTAGAATGCCTTCA
>CENX01033610.1_pt1 | contig 18533 bp, 15 predicted proteins | sample 361321 | NCBI WGS metagenome assembly CENX01 (sample SAMEA2619678, study PRJEB7988) | marine metagenome | isolation source: saline water (ENVO:00002010), including | reverse complement strand
TCATTAGAAGTTCATAATCTAAAGTTTCCGCCGAAAAAAATCTCTAAACCTTGATTTAGCGGTAATATTTTTTTCCTCAAAGGACATTATCTACTAACTCATCTAGGTTTTGCGATCTCCCACAATAATGACATCTAAGTTCTAGAGGATCTCTAGAAACAACTTTTAGTCGATGTGGTAAAGGTTCCCTTGGATTTGAGGTTATACAGTTAGACATGGTACATCTTACTACATTAACAACTTCTTCGCCCAGATTAATTGTCAATTTTTCAGCTACCGAATACGCTCTAATTATTGCAACGTGTGCGTCAGGAGCAACCAAAGCCAATCTATCTAACTCACTCTGAGTAAGTTCTCTATCTTCGACTTTTATGATATCTTTCGAGCCCATTTTCTTGGAAGGGACATTCATCACAAGAGATACCGGAACAGAAGTTAATCCGCTAATTCCAAGCATTTCTAGAACTGTTAATGATTGGCCACATGGAATGTGATCGATAACTGTACCATTTCTAATCGCAGTTACTCTCCTCATACTGTGTTCGTTAGACATCAAAGTTCACCTCCAGCTTTTTCTATATTACTTGGAACTTCAACACCGAGTAAACTACAGAGAAGTGACATTCTAGCAACAACTCCATTGAAGGCTTGTTCAAAGTATCTAGCATGACGAGTAGAATCAACTGATGGGTCAATCTCATCAACTCTCGGCAATGGATGCATTATAATCATGTTAGCCTTAACATCTGCAAGATGGTCTGCATGTAGTTTGTAGGCTCCAGCACAACGAGCATACTCATCTTCATCGGAAAATCTCTCTTTTTGAATTCGAGTCATGTAAACGACATCTGCATCTTCTATCATTGAATAAAGATCTTCTGTTTCGGTAATTTTTGCTCCATGTTCAGTTAAATCTGATATTATTTCTGAAGGCATCCTCAATATTTCAGGACTTGCAAAAATCAATTCACATCCAAATCTAGTTAGAGCATGAGATAATGAGTGAACTGTTCTTCCATAACGCAAATCTCCAGCTAAAACTACCTTTAATCCTTCCAAACTACCATGTGATTGTCTTATTGTGAATAAATCTAACATTGTTTGAGTTGGATGATGCCCAGCGCCATCCCCTCCGTTTAGTATTGGTACGGACGCGGAATCTTGGGCATATTGGGCTGCTCCTTGACGAGGATGCCTCATGGCAATAATATCTGTATAACCGTCAACCATTTGAATAGTATCATACAGAGTTTCACCCTTTACAACTGAAGAAGTCTTTACATCTCCAAGGTTAACAACATCGCCACCTAAACGTTTCATAGCAGTCTCGAAGGACATTCTTGTTCTGGTACTCGGTTCAAAAAATAAGTTCCCCAATATCCTTCCTTGTAACAATGGAAGATAAATATCTCCTTTTGCAACAGGTAACAACCTTTCAGCATCATCTAGAATTTTTAGAATCTCTTCGTTAGTCAAATCATCCATGGTTATGAGTCCGCTCATTTGCTCCCCTCTAACTTGAACGGTAGCAAGACACCCATGAACATTACCGTTGAGAAAAAAGTCCTATTGGTCAATAATCAATGCATTTAGGGGCATAGTTATTGATTAGGTCGAAAGTCGGCCAACATGGATGAGTGGGCAGATGTTGAAGGAGCCATCAAAGCCGCCATCGAACAAAGACAAAAGAGAATTGAATCATTAACTGGTTTTTCAGCTATAATTATTCTTGTTAGTGCAATTTGGTTGGTTTGGCCAAGTCTTTCTTCGGCTTTAAGAGGTGATTCTGGCTTATTATCCTCACTAGGATTGCCATTACTAATTCTGATATGGGGTCTAATGGTTCAAGATATAGGTTTACCAGATTCTAAAGCTAGAACAAGAATCGGTGCAACTTCTAGCATAGCATGGCCTATATTACTAATAATAGCCGCTCAAAAATTTACAACTGATTCATATTCTGATATTTTTGGAACTGCATTTGTTGTAATTGTTGCTTTATCATGTCTGTATTATTCAAAATTAATACTGGTTGGCGGTTTAGATGTTCTAAGATTTAGAGCCGTAATGACTGGACTTGGTAGTCTAGCAGCATTCTCCTTATTTGTTGGAAATATACCTGAGCCTTCAACCTTAGATTGGTATAGCAATGTTTCAATAATCACTGTTGGATTTGTTTACACATCGTATATTTGGGTTGCAGGAGATGATCAAAGAGAGTTGAGAAAGAAATTCCAAAAGAGACTGGATAAACTTGAAATTCGACTTTTAGAGTTAAAGGCTCAGGGTTCTGCCGTTGATCAAGCATCTAGCCTAGTCATGACTGCTGGCGAGGAAGGTCATGTTGACCCCGAACTGGGAATGCGTTTACTGGATAATGCCGAAGAAGATATTGAACGTTCTCTTTCTCTCGCAGATGATGTTGAAGTAGTTCTTGAAGATGCAAGGAAATATGTTGAACAAGCAGAAGAAATTGCTCCAATTGTTAAACGTCCTAGAAAGGCGTATGATATGGGCCTTAGGGAACTTAAACTGGGTTCTTTACGCGAAGGTGAAATGCTATTTAGACAAGCCAAAAAAAGAGCCAAAGAAATAATTGAATGGTGGGGTCAAGCAGAAAAAGCAATTTCTGAAGCACAAAGACAACTTGATGGAAAAACTGAACAGAATTTCAATCATCTACATGAAATGCTTGCCGATGCGAAAAAGAAATTAACGTCTGAATCGCCTAAAAAAGCATTTGAATATGCAATTGTGATTCCTGCCCAACTGGCTGCAGGGGATGATGCATTGACTCGTGCTGCTGAGTCGATAAAAGAAGCTGAAAGACAATTAAAACAAGTTGATGGACTTGATACAGAAGAGATGGATTCAAGGATGAAATTAGCTCAAGAAGCATTAGAAAGTGGTAATGCAAGTCAAGCAACAGGCCTTGCGGATGGAGTGGTTAGAACTATTCATGCCGAAAGAAGCGCAATGGATGATGTAAGAAGAGCATTAAAACAGAAAAAACAACTTACTCAAAAATTTGAACATAGAGAAGATAAACAGGAATGGGAAAAGCGTCTAGATCAAATTAATGATGCCGCTGATAAAAAATCATGGACTCATGCTGCTACTTTGTTAGAAAGATTAACCTCTGACTTGGACAAAGAAAGCCAAGCAAGCGAAGATGCTAAAGAATTATTTGACTTTGTTACTGAAGAATGGAAAGTGCTTAGAAATCAATGTGAAGCTGCATTCATTAAAGTTGATGACAAAGAGAGGCGTGAGTGTGAAAAAGCAATTTCTTTAGCCAAGGATGCATTTGAAGTTGGGCAAATAGAACAATGTCTAACCCAGTTATCTAATGCTGATTCCCTGATGGAAAAATTACGTAGAAGAATTTGAAAGTCAATGCTTAATCCATTTCAAGTAAAGGAACGCCTTGCTGTACTTGGTCTCCCTCAGAAAAGAAAATAGAATTAATTATTCCTTCTTCTGAGGCCACAATTCTATGTTCCATCTTCATCGCTTCAAGAATCATCAAAGCCTGACCTGGTTCAACTTTTTGTCCTTTTTTGACCAATACCTGTAGTATTTTTCCAGGCATAGGGGCTGAAAGACTGGCATCCCCTTGATCTTGAGTAGCGCCCGGTTCGATTCTTTCAATACAGAAAATATGACCCGATAAATGAATCCACCAAGTATCACCTACCTTAGCACTATGAGCGAAATGAATAGTTCCATCCGACATCTCGACCTTAATTCTTCCATCTGTCATAATACTAGCATTATTACCCGACAAAACCCAATCTTCGCCCTTTTTACCAACAGTGACCTCAACAACTTCACCATCCACTCTAAATTCATATTGCATCAAGGAAACCTCCTCGAAATTGTAGAAAATGGGCTTATTGGACCCTCTATCGTCTGACTTTCTGAATTCGTTTTACGATGTTTACCTGAACTTTCACTAATTCCAGCAATCATTAATCCAGCATTAAGTAGTTCTTTAGGAACATTAGGTTTCCAACCATTTGGCCAAACTCTGTCGATTAAAGTGGTATCGGTTGAACCATTAATTACATCTTCTTGATCACATAATTCTCTAAGAAATCTAATATTAGTCGTGGTACCCAATACAACAAATTCATCTAATGCTCTGCGCATTCTTTGAAGAGCCTCTTCTCTAGATGGTGCCCAAACGACAAGTTTTGCCAGCATTGGATCATAGTTTGGAGTTACTTCATCGCCTTGTCGAACTCCAGTATCTAATCTTACACCTGGTCCGACTGGTGGTTGAAAAACTACTAGAGGTCCGATTGCTGGTAGGAAATTATTGGTTGCATCCTCTGCATAAAGCCTAACCTCGATTGAGTGACCTCTGATGATTAGTTCTCCACAACTCATCGGTTCGCCCGATGCGATTCTAATCTGCTCTCTAACAATGTCCACTCCAGTGACCATTTCAGTAACTGGGTGTTCAACCTGAATTCTGGTATTCATTTCTAAAAAGAAAAACTCCCCTGATGAGGCTAGCAGAAATTCAACCGTGCCTGCTCCTACATAATCCACTGCTTGAGCGGCTAAAATTGCAGCTTTACCCATTCTTTCCCTCAATTGCGGAGTCATTGTAGGACATGGGGCTTCTTCAAACACCTTTTGATGCCTTCTTTGAACACTACATTCTCTCTCTCCAAGATGAATTGTTCTACCGTGCTTATCTGCTAAAATTTGAATTTCAACATGCTTTGAACCAGTTAGTAAACGTTCAACATATACTCTGCCGTCACCAAACGCAGCAATAGCCTCTCTACGAGCGCCACTAACTGCATCATCCAGTTCATCGGGTGAATTAACAACTCTCATACCCTTACCTCCACCACCAGAAGATGCTTTGAGAAGTAATGGGAATCCTACTCTTTGGCTAGACTCTCTAATTGCTTCCAATGCTTCTTCAGCATCCTCTTGCTCAATTTCTTCTCCAGGAATGACGGGTACGCCTGCAGCCTTCATTGTAGTTCTAGCAGTCATTTTATCTCCCATCTTTTCTATCGCCATAGCAGAAGGACCAATCCATGTTAGTCCTGAATCGATTACCGCTTGAGCGAAATCAGCCCTTTCAGACAAGAATCCGAAACCAGGATGAATTGCATCAGCACCGTTTTCTTTTGCAATCTTCAAAATCTGCTGTTGGTTAAGATACGTGTCTGTAATACTTTCTCCCTCAAGGCGTACGGATTTTGTGGCAAGTTCAACAAATAAGGAATTAGCATCATTATCAGCATAAATAGCAATTGAAGAGAGGCCTGCTTCACTGCAAGCGCGAAGAATACGGCAAGCGATTTCACCACGATTTGCAACCAATACATTGCTAACCATCTAATCTCTCCGTTTATTTCTTCCAATTAGCCGGTCTCTTTTCTAGGAAAGAGGACAAACCTTCTTGGCCCTCATTAGAACCACGCATTTTACTAGTGAAATCTAAAGTGAACTGTCGCAGTTTTTCATCGTCTAAAGCCCAATGATCAAACTCTAAAGTCAGTTCTTTGGCCAGTGAAATAGCAGAAGGACCCGTAGAAAGTATTTCCTCGAGTATTGCAACAGAAGCAACTTGTAACTCATCTGTATTTTTGACGACCTTTTCAATAAATCCGATACGTAGGGCCTCTTCAGAATCTATTCTACTTGCTTGCATAGCAAGCCTTCTAAAGCATGCAGAACCTAATCTTCGGTAGACATATGGCCCGATTACTGCAGGAAGAATTCCTAGTTTGCCTTCCGATAAAGCAATTTTAACATTTTCAGTTGCTGCCACATAATCGCAACACGCGATTAGCCCTGCACCTCCACCTAAGGCAACTCCTTGTATTAGTCCAATTGTGAAGCAAGGATGAGCCCATAAGCTGTTGAATAAGCGATCGAGACGTTCTGAATCCTTACGATTTTCTTCTGCAGTTTGCGCCCCTGCATCTCGCATCATGTTGATATCTGCGCCTGCGCAGAAATGTTTTCCTTGACCTGAAATTACCAATGCTCTGAGATATTCTTGTCCGTCACTATCGTGTAATTGGTTGACATGACCTGCGCTGCGTTTTGCGGTCCACTCAAAGATTTCACACAACTCTGAAATCATCTGAACATTGAGAGCATTATATTTTTCTTCGCGGTTTAACGTTATGTGGCATGTCGAACCATCAATTTCAACTTTCACTAACTCAGTTCGTGGGGGGTTTTGCATATTTTCCATGATTAAAACTCCAATTGCATATTTGATTTTTCAATTGATAAATTACATCCTAAATACGCCAAATTTATCATCCGGTAGTGGTGCATTTCTTGCAGATGCTAAACATAACCCTAGCACATCTCTGGTATCTCTAGGGTCAATGATTCCATCATCCCACAATCTAGCAGTAGAATAGTAAGGACTCCCTTCCGTTTCATATTTGTCAAGGATTGGTTGACGGAATTCTTCCAACTCATCTCCTTCCATCGCAGGCATTCCTTCGCGTGCCCTTTGGTCTTGCTTTACAGTAGCCAGAACATCTGCTGCTTGTGGGCCGCCCATTACAGAAATTCGACTATTTGGCCAAATAAAGAGGAATCTTGGATCGTATGCTCTGCCGCACATCCCATAGTTACCTGCGCCATGAGAGCCCCCGATGATTACTGTAAATTTAGGTACATTAACGCAAGATACTGCAGTAACTAATTTTGCACCGTCTTTAGCAATTCCTCCGGCTTCGTAGGCTTTACCAACCATGAAGCCAGTAATATTCTGTAAGAATACCAATGGGATTCCTCTTTGCCCACATAATTCTACAAAGTGAGCTCCTTTTAGTGAAGACTCTGAGAATAGGATGCCATTGTTGGCTACAATGCCAACTTTATGGCCATGGATATGTGCAAAGCCGCAGATAAGTGTCGTGCCATATCTAGATTTAAATTCATGAAATCTAGAACCATCTACAATTCTAGCAATAATCTCCTTTATGTCTAAAGGAGTTCGATTATCACTAGGAATCAATCCAAGAAGGTCTTCTACGTCGTGAGCAGGTGGTTCAACTTCGGCACTCGCCGCTGGGGCTAATTGTCGAGGACCCAAATTTTCAACTATATTCCTAACTAAACGCAGTGCTTCTGGTTCATCTTCAGCAAAATGATCTGCAACACCAGATTGTGCCGTATGGACATCAGCGCCGCCCAAATCCTCAGCAGTAACAACTTCGCCAGTCGCTGCTTTGACCAATGGAGGTCCGGCAAGGAAGATTGTACCATTTCCTTTGACGATGATTGATTCATCAGACATGGCAGGAACATATGCTCCTCCAGCGGTACAAGAACCCAATACAGCGGCAACTTGAGGTATGCCATCACCTGACATCTTTGCTTGATTTCTAAAAATTCTTCCAAAGTGATTAACATCGGGAAAAACTTCGTCTTGCATTGGTAAAAATGCACCCCCAGAATCAACTAGATAGATGCATGGTAAGTGGTTTTCATGTGCCACGGTTTGAGCTCTTATGTGCTTCTTTACTGTCATTGGGTAGTAAGAACCACCTTTTACGGTAGCATCATTAGCCACAAAAAGACATTCCCGTCCATGAACCATACCAATTCCTGTGACTATTCCTGAACTGTGGGCTCGGCCATCATAAAGTTCGTATGCTGCTAAAGGTGACAGTTCTAGAAAGGCCGTACCAGGGTCGATAATTCTCTCAATACGCTCCCTAGGCAGTAATTTTCCACGACTTCTATGCCGTTCAACATACTTTCCACCTCCGCCATTAGAAGCAATCTCCAAACGTTGTCTAAGTGTATTGATGAGATTTGAATTATGCTCGATGCGTTTAGAAAAATCTGCATCTGCACGATTTACCCTTGTCGGCAATCTATCCATAATACCCCTCGAATCAATGCAAGAAGCACCGACATTTAACATTGAAGATTAAATTAGGAAAATTTAGGATTATACATCGAGTGTTAAACGCCCTATATCTCTCAAACCTGGAGCCAAACCAACAATAAGTACTGCGAGAACAATCAGCATTCGCATGTGAACTTGTCTTTTCTCAACTCTCATTTCAATAAATAGCCAAACGATAACTGCGACTAGAATTGCTTTTACAAGAGCAAATAGCCACGCTCCTTCGCCCCATGAAATACCGATAGAATCATTGATCTGTCCACCGAATTGAATTACTGCATTACTAACTGGATGTTTCTCGCCGTAGCCAAAGAAATCAATACCTACCATAGTTGCAATTCCATCACACAACTGGCCATAAACCATAGCTAAAACCATCGGATTCGCTAGTAATGCCTTTTTTGACAACTGTTCAATCGGGTGCTTGGATACTATTTTTTCTGCGTCTTCCCATGTTTTGACTGTTACTCCGTCGGGTAAGACTCCTGGTTGATAGCCGCTCAAATTGATATGTCTAGCATCTTCAATTCCATATTTGTACATAAACCAACAAACTACAGCCGGAATTCCCAAAACAACAACAAGAGGCCATAATGGCTGAGACTCTACTACTCTACCGCTTTCTTGGGGCCATGGAGTATCAAGAAATTGAAGCCAATGGAAAAAACCAAGCAATGTTGCTGAAGACCCAAATGCAGTCAATCCTCTAGTAATTGAGGGCCAATTCCAAGTCCATACTAGAACCATGAATAAGAGTAAATAGGATAATGCAAGACCAATCAAAATCCAAAATAAGCCCATATCTTGATGCTCGATATATGCTGGCCTATACAGTAAAGCCCAGTGAAAGAATAATGCCATCCCAAGTGAAATGAACAATACAGTACGGCTTTTCTCAATAGTTTTATCATCGCTTATTCCATCCCATTTAGAAGTGAAATTATGCGATAGAAATGCAATACCGACTAACCAAAAGGCCAAATGGAAATGTATGATTGGAGAAATCAATAACCAGTCTATTTTAGAACTGAAGAAGTCTGAATCTTCTAATACCCTTAGAACAGGTGCTAAAATTACCCACATAATCAAAGCAATCATCATTTTGTCATCAGCTGGTAAATTCATTTTGCGGAAAATTCCTTGTAAGACAACTACGGAAAGTAATATTGTAAATGCATAAATTGCAGTGTTTTGGGGCGAGTAACCTGCATCTCCAGCAGCACCTGCATCTTTTACAATAGGGTCCCAGACTATCGGTTTGAGGCCATCTCCCCAAAAAATATCATTTGCAAAAATCAAACCAAATGATAGTATTGAGACCAATGCAACTAGAAACCAAATCGAGGCTTTTTCTAGTTGGGAAAAAGATTCGTTTGGCAATGCAGAATCATAATCAGAGAGGCTTTTCTCAATCTCTGAGGCAGTAGTAATCATCCTAACCAAACATTCCAGAGCACGGTTGAATTATTAGTTTACTATCTTAAGTTCACTCTTCTTCTTGAGAAGATAAACGTTCGATTAAGTCTGCTTTCTTGCCACCTACTGGCAAACCTTTAGCCTTGAGTCTATCTTTTAGTTCTGCAACTGAGAGTTTAGATAAATCCTCACCCGAGTCTTCATCAGCATCCTCAACTCCGAATCCTCTTGGTTCGTGAACTTCAACAAAGGAAATCTTCCCACATTCCATTGCGTCGCGAATAGTTGTAACTAATCTAAATTTCATCATTGCAGCATTGGTGTCGAATAACATAGCTTGCGGAAGAGTGATGGAAAGATCTTTACCTTTGAAAGATACTTCAAATCCAGTGTGACCTGTATTAGATTCTAATAGACCCAAAACCTTGTCATCATCGCCTTTTAATTCCTTGACAACGGTAAATACGTATTTTAGAGTTTTACCTGCCATAGGATGATTATAATCGATTTTAGCACGGCCTGCGGCGAGGTAGGTAAGATATCCTTGGCGTCCACCCATAGTTATAGGTGCACCAATGTACAGAGATTGAGGGTCTTGAACTGACCTCTTCAATTTGTCAATACTAATGACTTCAGTCATAGTAGGGTCTTTCTCTCCATAGCCCTCTTCAGGTGCAATTTCAATTTCAACTTCTTTTCCAACTTTTGCGTCTTTCAAAGCAGCCTCGAAACCTGGAATTAATCCTCCAGAGCCTACTACGCATACCATTGGAGAATAACTACGGCCTTCTTGATGCATTTCATGCTCTTTTGCCACCTCTTCACTGGTAGTTTCAATCAAGTCACCGGTTTCACCGCTGAATAAGTCATAATCAACATGTATAATTGCTCCATCTTCCATGGTATAGCCTCCTTAGAGATAATCGGCCGACTTGACTCCCCTTGATAATCTCTTGGATAAGTAACTAATCATTCTTGTTGTAAAATTAATCCCTCATTCTTACTCAGTGAGGCTTTTTTCGAATAGGAGGCGTAAGTTATCACCGTCATACCAAACATCATTGTAACCCAACCGAACCAAACAAGATGAGATGCTGGGAGATTGTAGACTGTTACTCTGACTAGTTCTATTGATTCTTGTCCGTTAGTTTGGGTTTGTTGCATCAACCCTTCAGCTTGTGTCCCATCAAAGATGAAAACTATGTCGCCTGACCATCTCGATAAAACATCGACTTCCGAACGAGCTGTACCTGTTTTATCAAAACGAAGCATCCCTGGCTCCACTTCTCCAATTTTTTTACCAACTTCTTGACCTGATGCCTCATAGATAGAAATTTCTATCCCTACATAGCCATCGCCTACTTCTAATCCTTGAGAAGTGATATGTACATCATTAAATTCATACCCATATCCTTCATGAATGATGATTTCATCTTTGATCAATGTTATTCTATGGCTAGCATCGCCTCTATCAACAAGCAGGGTAGTTGAAACATGACCGATTATCAATAAAACTAAACCAAGATGAACAATATGGGCTGCTAAAGGAATTCTCTTCAACAATGGTTTACTGCTCTTACGGGTTGCTTGGGATTTGATTTCTGAAAATAATGGACCTATACAAACCAGTAGCATTGGTAGATAAATCCAGGCAATAGACCCTCTATCAATAATCGAGGAAACCGAGGAATCTGAATCTGCACCAAGAGCATGAGGGAAGAAAATCGATAAAGTGAAAGATATCAAAATCACTATAATTAGCAAGAAAAGAGTATTCTTAGGTTCGCTAGACCTATTCAAATAAAACATCATAGCCACAGTAAATGCAAGAATAAATGGTGCACCATATAGCTCATGTGCTTCGAAATTTATCGAATCAATGCTAGCAATTAGGATAACTATTGTTAAGATCAAATAAGAACTGACAATCATTACAGAGCCCCATAGAGCAATTTTTTGTTGCCACTTTTTAGAAAATAGTGAGAATTCTACATCGTTATCTTGCTCTTTTTGCATAAGCCATGGCGTGATAAAAATTAGTAATAGCACTCCAGCAGTCAATACATCAATCAAATTTGACCAAGCAGAGGCTAGACACAAAACCACTCCAAATGAAGCCCATATCCACTCTTTTGAAGCATCGTTAGAGTAATACATAGGAACAAAAAATAGAATAAAAATCAGAGTAAAAAATACCTGCTGTGTCAAAACTAGAGTTGCTAGAGAAATTATGAGTAATGTGGGGACATATTTATGCCTAAAATAGATCCAACCTTGCTGATTTATTTCTTGATTGGTATTAGATGAGAAATCGATTATTATAAACAAGAAAATTAACAGTAAAAAGCCCTCACTAGGGATGTAGTGGTACAAATCTGCTCCGATAAATAATGATAGAAACGCTCCAATTAAAGGCAAAAGGAGAACCTGAACTCCTAGCCTTTGATTTTCAACTTCGAACATTCTTCTTCTGATAATCAAAATCCAGCAAGCGATGAATAACAGCATAATGATCAGATAGGACATCACCTCTACTCCGACAATATTATCTGATTTTAGTAGAATCATCCTCGAAAACGCATCGGAAGGTGATGAACCATCATCTGAAGTAACAAAAGTATGTACTGATGATGCCCAAACACCTCCTGCTCTTGTTACCAATGTGGCAAATAATGCTAGACCTCCTGCAACTAAACCCGCTCCAATCCAAGCCTCATTAGAGGTTTTTCCTGGCTTAGTTCTTAGATGCACTAACCCTACAAGTGCTAACCAAGGTAGTAATGAGCCAGTTTCGACTGGATCCCAAGCCCAATATCCACCCCAGTCTAAGATTAGATATGCCCATAATCCACCTAACCCAATTCCCAACGTAAGTATAAGTAAACCTGGTCTAGCTATGTCTAGAAATTGTTGTTTAAGATTCGTGTCTGAACTTGTAAATAATTTAGAAATAGATAATGCTGAAAGATGTATGCAGAAGGAATATCCTAAGAAAATTAATGGTGGATGAATAACCATCAAATCTGTCTGTAATAACTCATTTAAACCTGCACCGAAGAAGAATTCAGGTGTTTTTCTAAATGGGTCAAGACTTATTGAAATTAGAATTAAAAGTAATGAGAAACCATGAATTAATCTCAATCGTAATTCTCTCGAGTCAGTATTTTCCAACTTGGCCATTGGTTTTCTCCATATCCAAGCCAACAAAGTTAACCATAATACCCACATCAGCAGAGGCCCTTCCCTTGCTGCCCAAGTAGCAGCGAAACGATATCTCAAAGGTAACGCCTCCCCACCAAAAGCAACTACATACTGAATAGATGTATCATTTACAATAAAGCGGCTTGCTAGAGCAAAAAAGGGCATTGCTAAACAAAAATGCAACAAAATACCGGTAATTTTAGATCTCTCAAATATCCGTGGTTGGATGATTAAGAAGGTGGCAGCCAATGCAGCAACCCACAGAGACGCCCCCCACATATCCAAGGCTAACTCCCGCATTTGAAGGGCTTTACTATTTCAAAAAGTGAAAAATAGGATTCTACCAACCAAAGAACTTTGCTCGACTATATCCGAATGAACGAAGAACTGAGATAACTTTCTTCGTTAGTAGAGCCGGTCTCTTGACTAAGATTTTCAACCCAATTCCTAATTTCTGTAAAGGTGACATATTAGATAATTCTTCAGGTAGACAACTTGCCATAAATGACATTTCTTCATCCGTAAGTTCGTACAATGCTTCTTTGCCTCGTAAGATTTTATTGTACGGAGGGAACGTTTTCTTCCATGCTTGCTCGTACGGCATTAATTTCTCTTTAGACAAGTCATTGTCTTTCAATGCTTGAGCGATGACATTAGCAGCCTCTCTACCAGACCATAGGGCCAAATGTGAACCTCCTTCAAAAAGAGGTGATGTAAAACCTGCAGCATCGCCAACTAGAATTACTCCATCATCAACAGTTTTTTCTCTAGGGCCAGAAATAGGTATTGTACCACCAAATGGCTTGATTTTAGTTGACTTAGTATTATCTCTCCACATTGGATTAACTATTGGTTTACCATCAAGATATGTATCTTTGATGAATTTATCGAGATATTTGATCGCTCCTTTTTTATCGGTGGTAACCAGTCCGACATTGGCTCTTTCTCCCTCTTTAGGAATCATCCAAACATAGCCGTGAGGTGAGTATTGAGGCCAAATGTAAAAGTCAAGATATCCGTCATTTTTAACCTCTGTGACCTCATATTGGAATCCTGCGATAACTTCGACTTGTGTACCCATATCAAGTAATTTTGAACTAGCACCAGCAACCCCAGAAGCATCAATAACAGCCCGGCATTCAATTGGAAAATTCGGACCTCGACCATCAATTTTCCAATTGGAGAATTCATTTTTGCTATTGTAAACTCTCTCCATAGATGTTACTTTGTGTTTCAAATATAATTGGGAGCCTAATTTATTCGATTCATCCATTAACCATTGTTCAAACAAGTGTTTCTCTAGAACATAACCTGGCTCTGTAAGGAGTTTTTCAGTTCCGTCTGGGAAAATTACACGAATTCCTGTTACATCTAATGCCTTTACATGATCAGGTATCTCAAGAGATAAGTTTTCTACTGCAAGTTCAGAAAGACATTCACCACAATGAACTGGCGTTCCAACTTCGCCGTCCGCTTCGACTACAATTACCGACAGTCCTGCTCTTGCTGCGTGTAATGCTGCTGAACCGCCCCCCGGGCCAGCCCCGATGACAAGGACATCGCAGATGCTAGATTCGCCTCCCATGATACGCGAGTAAATGACCAAGCCCATGAATAAAACGGTTGTTAGATTCTATGTGAACTTACGCAGGTTCAAAGGTATAATGCTAGTCCCGTTGTTGTGGCATGGAAGACTTTGAAGAGATGGCTAGGCCATTTAGAGGCTCGCGGTGAGTTGATTCGCATCAATAGACCGGTGGATGTTGTCTACGAAGCGGGCGCCATTGCAGACTTGCTGGTAAAAAATTCTGGCCCAGCGGTCATTTTTGAAAAGCCACGGCTAGCTGACGGCTCAATTAGTGAGATCCCACTGGCAATGAACATTTTTGGAACAGGTGAAAGAACACTTAGAGCCTTGGGAGCTAGTCATGAAACCGAAGTTGGAGACAGAATGGTGGCAATGATGAAGCCAGAGATTGGTGAATTTATGAAAAAGCCTTGGAAAGCATTGCCCCTTGCCAGAGACGCACTTGCAATGCCGCCATGGAAAAAGTGGAAGGGGAAATGTCAACGAGTAAAGATGGATTTAGACCTCACTAAACTTCCTATCCCCAAGACTTGGCCAATGGATGGTGGCCACTTTGTAACTCTCCCTTTGGTTGTTACCAAGGACCCTAAAAATGGTGAACATAATCTTGGCATGTACAGAGCCCAAGTTTTTGGAGAAAAGGAAATTGGCTTACATTGGCAAATTCACAAGCATGGAGCGGATCATGCCTCTTCAACTGGTGAAAAACAAAAAATGCCAGTAGCGATTTGTATCGGTGGACCTCCTGAACTAATTTTCTCTGCAATTGCTCCATTGCCTGATAATCTATCAGAGTATCAATTCGCCGGCATATTAGGCAGAAGCTCTCTTCGAATCACCAAAGCACTTACTCAAGATATCATGGTGCCTGCTGAAGCAGATATCGTCATTGAAGGCTATTGTATTCCAGGCGAAACTAGGCTTGAAGGACCTTTTGGTGACCATTTCGGATTTTATTCATTGACCGGCCAATACCCTGTAATGCATGTAACAGCGATAACAAGACGAAAGGATGCCATACTGCCTGCTACCATTGTAGGTCTTCCACCTATGGAAGACGGATATCTTGGTGAGGCCATTGGGAGGCAATTTTCTCCTGTCTTGCAATTTCAACATAGAGACGTGAAAAGTGTCCATCTTCCTCTGGAAACCGGCTTTCACAACTTAGCCATTGTCGCATCAAAGCAAAGATACCCTAGGCAAGCTAGGAAAACTGCACTGGGACTACTTGGCGCAGGACAAATGATGTTCTTGAAATCAATAATAGTAGTTGATCCAGAACAAAATCCCAAGGACTTAGAAGAGTTATTAGATTCACTAAACGACAAAGTAGAAATTTCTCAAGATATAATTGTTCTAGAGGGAATGGTAGCGGACTCGCTTGATGCATCAAGTCCATTTGAAAATGTTCAAGACAAAATCATAATTGATGCTACAACAATACCTAATGCAGACCCTCGCTCTGATAAAGAACCTCTCGAAGGTTCTTTTACACTAGAAACCCCTTCATGGAGGCAGGGCCTAGAAGATGCTCCAAAATTCGATGCTCTTGAAAAAGTCAAAAAATTACCTGAGGTAAAAGATGCTAGAATGCTTCGTGATAGTATGTTAGTCGTGACTATTGATGTTGATAATTCACCATCCCCAGAATCAGGTTCATCAAGCTTTGATAATGACTCTGAAAAGAAAAGAATTGATAAAATTATTCAATTGAGAAATTCAATTTGGCAATTGGACTTTAATTCCTCACTAAGATGGTTGTTTATCACAAATAATGACCTCGATTTGTATTGTGATAAAGCGCGAAGAAGATTGCTTTGGCAACTTACCTCAAGGTTTGATGTCAGTAGAGGTTTAACATTTGATGAAGGCAAGAACAGATTATGTTGGGATGCTACAATCCCTATTCCAAGTGATGAGCACGGAGTTAGAAGGTGGCCTGCAATAACCTTACATTCCCAAGAAACATTGGATAAATTAAATTCCCACCCCGAACTAGCAAACTATAATTGGCCCAAGCACCTAGAGTTCGGAGGAAAGTAGTTATGGATTTGAAACAGATTTTGACATTTATCAAAATCGAGCATACCCTGTTCTCCCTACCATTTGTCCTAATAGGCTACCTAATTGCTTATGACCAATTTATTGATCAACTACCCAAGTCTGATTTTGGATGGTTCAGAATAGATTTATTGTGGATATTAATTGCTGCTATTGGAGCTAGAGGCCTTGCTATGGCCCTCAACCGAATAATCGATAGAGAAATTGATGCTAATAATCCTAGAACTGAGCAACGCCACCTAGCGTCCGGAGCAATGAGCCTTCGCACTGCATGGACTTTGGCTACTGCATTCTTAGTGATGCTACTTATTGGAGCAGGTGCTCTAAACAAAGTTGCTCTTATGATGGCTTGGTTACCTGTGCTAGCTTTTGTTGTCTACCCATACACGAAAAGATTTACTTGGGCATGTCATTTTTGGCTTGGGCTTTGCCTGGGCCTTGCACCTGCCGGTGCATGGGTGGCAATGGCTGCAGACGTACATGGATGGGCTGCTATTACTGGACAATTATCCACTGGAACTGAATACCTATGGTTGCCCACAATTTTACCAATTTCATTAGGAGTCACATTGTGGATTGCTGCCTTTGACATCAACTATGCCAGAATGGATGTTAAAAGCGATATTGAAAACCAAATACATTCATTTCCAGCCAAGTTCGGAGATAATGCAACCACTAGGACTACTATACAGTTAACATTACTCTGGTTCGCTTGTTTCGCCGTATCAGACCCTATTAGTAGCCTGTGGTTCCTAGGCGCATCAGCATTGATGGCGGGCTTGAATATCTATGTGGTTTTAGCAAGAGAGCGATTAAAGGATTTTCAAAATACCCTATTTCAAACCTCGATGTTTACAGGCTGGGCTTTACTTATTGCTTTAGCAATCGGGCTGTACCTATAATCATAATTTTCACTATATCTCTTAGATGAAATGTTGAAAGACTTGGTAGCAGCACTTGAAACTATGAACCCTATAGTAGCGTCACTTCTTGAATTCAATCAGGCTTTTGAAATTCCTAAATTAGACAACCCAGGACTAGGTCCAGATGAACTAATTGAACTACGTATTAAACTACTTACCGAAGAGGTTCAAGAATATGCTGAAGCTGCTCGTACTGGCGATTTAGTAGAAGTTTTAGATGCTCTAGCTGATATCGGATATATTCTCGCTGGAACAATAATCAATCATGGAATGCAAGACATATATGATGAAGCATTCAATGAAGTTCATAGATCTAATATGGCTAAATTAGTCGATGGAAAAGTGATTCGTAGAGAAGATGGTAAAGTTCTCAAGCCCGAGGGTTGGAAGCCCCCCCAACTTGCGCAATTTCTAGAATGAGAACAGGTCGAATTATTGCTAAGTACTGTTTGGGATAATCATGACCCGCCCAGTTGCTCTAGTTACAGGCGGTGGCCAAGGAATAGGAGCTGCTACATGCAAACGATTGTCTAAGGATGGTTATGACATACTATTAACTTACAACAATTCATCTAAACCTGCAGAAATGCTAGTTGCCGAAATTAGAGAAAATGGCGGTGATGCGCTTGCTGTTAAGGTAGACTGTTCAGATGGTGGCGAAGTAGGCCTACTGGGGATTCACCCATGGATGGCAAAATCAATCGATGTTCTAGTACTCAATCATGGCGCATATAATCGTGTTTCAGCTAGCGAAATGACTCTAGAAGATCTAAGAAATACAATGGCAATAAATTTTGAAGGGGCTGTTGGCGTATGGAAAGCTATTCAACAACACCTTTCTGAAGATGCTCGAATTGTTGTAGTAGGTTCACAACTAGGAACTAGAGGCTCTCCACATGGTGCGGATTATTCTGCTTCAAAAGCAGCATTAGCAATTTGGGCACGCTCATTAGCGCAAGAAGTTGGTCCTGAAGGAAAAAGAGTCAATGTACTGGCACCTGGATATGTTGATACAGCGATTCTAGCAGGCGATAGTGAAGAGAAAAGAGAATTCAGAGAAAATGAAGTTCCATTGAAAAGAGTTGGAAGTCCGGAAGATATGGCATCGACAATCTCATTTCTAGTAGGACAAGATTCATCTTACATAACTGGAGCAATTATTCACGTAAATGGTGGATTATATCTTCCATAATTATGACATAGTTCAAAACCATTGGACAATTGAACAAGTGTAGAGGGGGTCTTTGATATGACTGTGGAATGGGACGATGATGGCGACTTTGAATCGGTTGCTGACCATGACGTTGGCCTTTCAGATTTAGAATTGAGAGACCCTTTTGATCTTTCAAAGGCCTTAGAAGGTGCTGCTCTTGAGCATCTCCGGCCTGAAGTCAAGAAAATTACTATGCATACTGAATTCACTCCTTCGGGC
>CENX01028113.1_pt1 | contig 18538 bp, 14 predicted proteins | sample 361321 | NCBI WGS metagenome assembly CENX01 (sample SAMEA2619678, study PRJEB7988) | marine metagenome | isolation source: saline water (ENVO:00002010), including | reverse complement strand
GAAAATATATATGATATTATCGTTAGAAAATTAGATATTGGAGATACGGTCGGAATAAAAGGAAAAGTTTTCTTTACTAAAACAAATGAATTATCAATTAATGCTGATGAAATCCAATTATTATCAAAAAACTTACATCCTTTACCAAATATGAAAGAAAAAGATGGTGAATTATTTTTCTCTTTTGATGATAAAGAACATAGATATAGAAAAAGATATTTGGATCTTATAATCAATGATGATAGCAAGGACGTTTTTATAAAAAGATTTAATATTATTAATAAAATTAGAAATTATCTTAATGATAATAAATTTATTGAAGTTGAAACTCCTATTCTTCAACCACTTTATGGAGGTGCTAATGCTCGGCCATTTACAACATATCATAATACACTAGATCAAAAACTATTTTTAAGAATTGCTGATGAGCTTTATCTTAAAAGATTAATTGTTGGTGGATTTGAAAAAGTATATGAAATATCTAAGAATTTTAGAAACGAAGGAATGGACAAAAACCATAACCCTGAATTTACAATGCTTGAGTTTTATTCAGCATATAGTGATGTTTATGATATGATGAAGTTAACAGAAGGCATGATTAAAAACCTAATTAATGATTTAAATTTTGAAATTGAAGGAATTAACTTAAAAAAAGAATTTGATATTTTCAATTTTTTTGAAATATTAGATAAATCAAGTAATAGTGATGTTAGTAAAATGGATACTAGTCAAATTCATAAGTTAATGATGAAAAATAACGTAAAACTTGATAGTTCTTATGGATATGCTAAATCATTAGATAAAGCATTTTCTTTCTTTGTTGAGCCAAAGTTAATAAATCCAACATTTATAATAAATTATCCAATAGAACTATCACCATTAGCAAAAGTTGAAAGAAACTCTAATGGAAAAATTGTGGAAAGATTTGAATTATTTATAAATAAAATGGAAATAGCAAATTCTTTTAGTGAACTTAACAATCCAATTGATCAAAAAGAAAGATTCATTGAACAGCAAAAGCTGAAAGATAAAGGTGATGATGAAGCTCAAGTTCTTGATGAAGATTTTATCGAATCTCTAGAAGTTGGAATGCCGCCAACTGGTGGTGTTGGAATTGGTATAGATAGATTAGTCATGATTTTAACGAATAAAAAATCTATAAAAGATGTTATTTTATTTCCAGCTATGAAAAATGAACATACAAATTCTTAGAAAGTTTATTTCATTTAACAATAAAAATAAAAATTTTAATTCATATCTAAATTTTTTTTCATTTTTTATATCAATTTTATCTATAGTTTTTGTTGTATTAATAATATCAGTTAATTCAGGTTTCAAAAACTCAGTGGAATTGTTATTGATCGATCTCAATGGTAAATATAAAGTTTCCAATAAATATAATCAGAAATTAACAGAAGATGACTATAATTCAATTAACTCATCTAAAAATTTTAAGATATCAAAAATTAATGAAATAGATCTTATTGTCAAGAACAAAAAAATATCTGAACCTGTAAACATTATTTCATTTTCAAATAAAAAAAAATTTATAAATAAAATTGATAATTATCTGATATCAGGCTCACTATCTGATGATAAAATAATTATTGGTAATATTTTAGCAAAAAAATTAAATGTTGATATTGGTCAAAAGTTAACTTTTTTAGAGCTTAGTAAAGATAATATTGAAAATATAGATGTTTTGACTATTGGTGGAATATTTAAAACTAATATTCCAAGTTTTGATAGATACAGAATCTATGGTAATTCTCAATTATTTAATAATTTTAAAAGTTCTGGTTATGATTATTTTATTACAAATAATAACCTAATTGAAAATTTAGATAATAAGAATTACTACATTGAAAATATATTTGATTTAAATATTAATTTTTTTAAATGGTTAAATACCTATGATGCTCCAATTAATCTCCTTGTGTTTTTTATTTTAGTAATATGTATTTTTAATATATTGCAAAATAATTTTTTATATATTTCTTACCGTAAAAAAGAGTTTTTTTTATTAAAAACTTTAGGTTTAAAAAATTCCTTTATTTTTTCTGTTATTTCAATTAGGTCCTTAATAATATTATTTTCAAGTTCAATCGTAGGTTTTGGTCTATCATATTCAATGCTTTTTCTTGAAAAGAAATTTAAAATTATTACTTTACCTGAATATGTTTACTTTACAGATTCTCTTCCTGTGGAAATAAATTTATTGTTACCTTTATATGTTTTACCTGTTACAATTTTTATTATTTTCTCTATTTCTATATATTTTTATAATATTATAATCAAAAGATATGAGTTTTAAGCAATTACTTGTCTTTTTTTTTAAGGATAGCAAAGGAAAACCAAAGCTATCATATCTTTTCTCAGTTATGGGACTTTTTTTCAGTACTTATTCAATTTTTATGATTATGTCGATTATGAACGGAATCGAAAGTAATTTTCTTAAAAAAATAGATGCTTATCACTATAAATACTATTTAAACGATAATCAATTTATAAATCAAGACAATAAAATTTCTTATAATCCAGGTTTTGAAAAAAATATTTGTATAGAAAAATCTAATACGTTTTCTAAAATTATTGGTTTTGGTAATTTTGATAATTATTTTAAAACGAAGTTATCAAATTATTGTGATTATAACAAAAGTGTAGAACTTAATTCAAACCATATCATTTTAGGTAGTGATATTGCTAGAAAACTAAATGTAAATATTGGAGAAAGAGTATCATTGTTTTATACATCTGATATTAATATAGCATCAAATTATATAGAATATAAGGATTTTGAAGTTTATGGTATTTTTAATATTGATTTTCTAGATTTTAATAATAATATACTAACAAATTTAAATAATCTTGAAATTGATAGTGATATTAACTTAAAATATTTTTTTGACGATTTAAATTATAATAATAGTAGTAATTATTTCAATAATAACATTTATTCAAATCTAATTATAGATGGTTTAAATCTTGAAAAGAAAATATACTACTTTTTTGCATTTTTTGCTATTTTATTATCTTGTTTTATCCTATTTTCAATCATGACAACATTAATCAATGAAAAAGTTAAACAATTTTTTATAATCAATATTTTAGGAATGACTATGAATGAATTAAATCTTAAATTATTTTTTTTAAACTATATGCTTTCATCTTTTATGGTTTTAATATCCCTTACATTTGTAAATTTGTCATTATATTTATTTAATCATTATAATTTTTTTAATTTAATTTATGGAGCGCTTCCTTTTTCACCTAATTTTATAAAGTTTTTTGATTTGGAAACAATTTCATTATTTTTTATAATTACTGTTATAATTTCATTATTCTCAACTTTGCCAATGTATTACTTAAATAAAAAAGATAAATATGTTAGATTTTAAAAATATTAATAAGTCATATACTAATATGACTAAAAGCAATTTAGTGCTTGATGATGCGAGTATAAAAATTAATATTTCAGATATCAATTTAATTATAGGTAGTTCTGGCGTTGGCAAGTCTACGCTTTTAAATATAATGGGTTGTTTGATTAGACCAGAAATTGGAACACTATTTTGCGGTGGAAAAAGATATGATTTACAAAAAGATAATATGAACGATTTTAGGATACGTTCATATTCTTATTTATTTCAAGATTTTAATTTATTGCCAGAGTTTAATGTTTATGATAATCTTTTATTGCCATCTTACATAAACAAATTAAACTTAAATGAAACAAAAATAAGTATTGAAAAGTATATGAAATATATTGACATTGAACATCTAAAATATGTTTTTCCAAATACATTATCACATGGTGAAAAGCAAAGAGTAGCAATGCTAAGGTCATTATTAGGAGGTAAGAAAATTATTTTAGCAGATGAGCCAACTGGAAATTTAGATGAAATAAATACTAAGCTTTTATTAGAATTAATTGTTAATATAAACAAAGAATTTGGTTATACTTTTGTTATAACAAGTCATGATATGAATTTCAAAAAAATTACAAGTAATATTTTTAAAATAGAAAATAAAAAAATTAATAAAATAAAATGAATGAAAATTATACATCAGGTGTGCAAAGATTATTAAAAATATCTAAGGAAGAATCTCTTAAGATAGGACATTCTTATGTTGGTTCCGAGCATCTATTGTTAGCTATTATTAAAGATTCAAAGGGAAGTGCATCTAATACTCTTATAGCAGTAGGTTGTGATCTTGATAAGATGAAAAGTCTATTAAAAGAATCTTTGACAGCTTCTAACGTTACTTCTACGCTTGGACACTTGCCTTTAACTAGGAGGGCAGAAAGAATTTTAAAAAATTCTTTTATCGAGGCCAGAAATGATAAAAGGAAAAGTTCAGGTCAAAATGATTTACTACTATCAATGTTGCTTGAAAAAGATTGCACATTACATAAAATTTTTAACTTATGTTCAATTGATTATCAGATTATAAAATCATATGTAACTTCAAGTAATAATATTAAAATAATCCATAAGAAAAAAATTACTGATACAGAAAAAGAATCAACATTAAAAATGTTTTCAAGAAATATCAGTAATATAGCTGCAAATGGAGAGTTAGATCCAGTAATAGGAAGAAATTCTGAAATAGAAAGATTATCTCAGATATTATCAAGAAGAAAAAAAAATAATCCAGTGTTGATTGGAGAACCAGGAGTTGGGAAGACTGCAATTGTTGAGGGTCTGGCCCTGAGAATATTAGATAAAAAAGTTCCAAGATTGCTATGGGATTATACTATCATATCTTTAGATATTCCTGGAATGTTAGCTGGAACAAAATACAGAGGCCAATTTGAAGAAAGAATGAAAAAAATGATGATTGAGATAGAAAAATCTTCTAATATCATCCTATTTATTGATGAGCTTCATACAATAGTTGGTGCAGGTAGTGCAGCTGGTTCCTTAGATGCGGCAAATATGCTTAAGCCAGCCTTAGCAAGAGGTGATATCCAAATAGTAGGAGCTACAACTTTAAGTGAGTATCGTAAATATATTGAATCAGATGGAGCATTAGATAGGAGATTTCAAAAAATTATAGTTTATCAACCATCAATTGAAAGTACTATTGATATTCTTAATGGTATTAAAGATAAGTATGAATCGCATCATAATGTAAAAATATCAAAAAATGCTATTAATGCTTGTGTTGAATTGAGTGATAGATATATTAATGATCGGTTCTTGCCTGATAAAGCGATTGATATAATGGACGAAGTGTGTTCAAGAATTAGCTTAAATAGCACTACTGTACCAGAATCAGTTGTAAAACTTGAAAAAAAGTTAAAATCAATTATTGATAGTAAAAATAAAAATATTATTAATCAACATTTTGAAAATGCTGCAAAATTAAGAGATAAAGAAAAAAGAATCTTAAATAAAATTGCTTTAATTAATAGTAAATATAGAACTACAATTGATGATAGTGAATTAGTTGAAATTTCAGACAAAGATGTTGCTGATACTGTCTCAATTATTTCCGGGATACCCATTTCAAAAATTAACGAACATGAGTCTGTAAAAATTTTAAATATTAAGGATAGTATAACAAAATTTATTGTTGGTCAAGATTATGCTGTAGAAAAGTTGGTAGCAGCTATACAAAGATCAAGATCAGGATTTAAAAACCCTAAACATCCAATTGGCTCTTTTATGTTTTTAGGTCCTACTGGTGTTGGTAAAACTGAACTAGCTAAACAGTTGGCTCACTCACTTTTCAATAAAAAAGAATCTTTGATCAAAATTGATATGTCTGAATATATGGAAAGGTATAATGTTTCAAGACTTATTGGTGCACCTCCAGGTTATGTAGGTTATGAAGAGGGGGGGTTGCTTTCAGAAAAAGTAAGAAGAAATCCATATTCTATTGTATTATTTGATGAGATAGAAAAAGCACACTCAGATGTATTTAATATTTTACTTCAAATACTTGACGAAGGAAAATTAACAGATAGTCTTGGACATGTAATAGATTTTTCAAACACTATAATTATTTTAACTTCAAATATTGGAACACAAAGTATGAGTTCAAGTAATATTGGATTTAATAAATCTAAAGAAAATGATTTAAAAACTGATTTACAAGTAGAAGTAAAAAAATACTTTAAGCCTGAATTACTAAATAGATTAGATGAAACAATAATATTTAATTCACTTAATAAACAGAATTTATTTGATATAATTGATTTGCAGCTAAATGATCTCAGGAATAATCTTAAGTCAAAAAATATGTCTTTAAGAATCAGTAAATCAGCTAAAAATATATTATTAATTAATGGTATCCATAGAGAATGGGGAGCAAGACCAATAAGAAGAATTATTCAGGATGAGATTGAAAATGTTATTTCTTATAAATATTTAAGTGGTGAAATAAAAGAGAATTCAATTATATATATTAACGGTAAGGGTTCACAGTTAATTTTTAAGTCTAAAAATAAAAAAACAAAATCAACCAGTAAATCTTCCTAATCATGACAAAAGTGCAGTTTTTGACTGTTTTGGCATAATTCTTGAAAGTAATTAATATAGTTTTTAAATATTAAAGGAGCATTAAAGGTTATGGGAAAAATTATAGGTATAGATTTAGGAACAACAAATTCATGTGTTTCGGTTATTGAAGGTGGAAAACCTGAAGTTATAACAAACAATGATGGTTTAAGAACAACACCCTCGATAGTAGCATTTTCTAAGGATGGTGATACCTTAGTGGGACAAGCTGCTAAAAGGCAAGCTGTGACAAATCCAAAAAAAACTATATTTTCTGCAAAAAGATTTATTGGCAGATCTTACAATGAAGTAATTAGTGAGAATAAAAAATATCCTTATGAAATTTCAAAAGGAAAAAATGATTCTGTAAATATTAAAGTAGATAATTCTGAATATGCTCCTCCACAAATTAGTGCTATGGTACTACAGAATATAAAAAAAACTGCTGAGGATTATTTAGGTGAAAAAGTTTCTGATGCAGTAATTACAGTCCCTGCATATTTTAATGATTCTCAAAGGCAGGCTACTAAAGATGCTGGTGTTATTGCGGGTTTAAATGTTAAAAGAATTATAAATGAACCAACAGCTGCTGCTCTTGCTTATGGTTTGGATAAACAGGGAGATAGAAAAATTGCTGTTTTTGATCTTGGTGGAGGAACTTTTGACATATCAATTCTTGAGCTAGGTGATGGTGTTTTTGAAGTAAAATCTACTAATGGTGATACAATGCTTGGTGGTGATGATTTTGATGATATATTAGTAGATTGGTTAATTGATGAATTTAGAAATTCAGATAATTACGATTTATCTAAAGATTCTATGGCAATTCAAAGATTGAAGGAAGCTTCAGAGAAGGCTAAATGTGAATTATCTTCCTCAAAGCAAACTGAAATTAACTTACCTTTTATTGCGTCAGACGATAATGGTCCTAAAAATCTTCTAGTTACACTTACAAGGGCTAAGTTTGAATCATTAATTAAGTCAACAATAGATAGAATGATAAAACCTTGTGAAGATGCTTTGAAAGATTCAAAATTAAGTAACGCTGATATTAATGAGGTTATTCTAGTGGGTGGTTCAACTAGAATACCCATTGTTCAGGAAACAGTCAAAAAGATTTTTGGAAAAGAGCCTAGCAAGGGTGTAAATCCTGATGAAGTAGTAGCATTAGGTGCTGCTATACAAGGTGGAGTCCTTGCTGGAGATGTTGAAGATGTTTTATTGTTAGATGTAACGCCTCTGTCACTAGGTATTGAAACTTTAGGTGGTGTTGCAACTAAACTTATTGAAGCTAACTCAACAATTCCTGCAAAAAAAAGCCAAGTATTTTCTACTGCTGCTGATAATCAAACCTCTGTTGAGATTCATATTTTACAAGGAGAAAGAGAAATGGCTGCTGGTAATAAATCACTTGGAAGATTTCATTTAGATGGTATTCCTGCAGCTCAAAGAGGTGTACCTCAAATTGAAGTAACCTTTGATATTGATGCTAATGGTATTTTAAATGTATCAGCTAATGACAAAGCTACTGGTAAAGAACAATCAATACGTATTGAAGCATCTAGCGGTTTGAGTGAAGATGAGATTGAAAAAATGAAAAGAGATGCTGAAAAACATAAAGAAGAAGATGCTAAAAATAAAGAAAAAGTTGATACCATTAACAATGCCGATCAAACAATACATCAACTTGATGCTCAATTAAAAGAATTAAAAGATAAACTTTCTAAAGATGAATATTCTTCAATTGAGAAGAAACTTGAAAAATTAAAAAAAGATAAAGAAACTGGAGATATAGATTTAATTAAAAAATCATTGGATGAATTAAATCAAGAATTTCAAGCTTTATCTCAAAAAATGTATCAAAATGCTCAGCAAGAACAGCAAAATCAATCAGCTTCTCAGGAGAAGAAGCCAGATAATGACAAAGATGTAAAAGATGCTGATTTTGAAGTAGTTGAAGATGATAAAAAGTAATGAATTACAAAGTTTTCTTAATATTATTTTCTCTTTTTATTTTTTCATGTAAAGATAGCGGTGATATAAAAAACTGGGAAAAAGCACAAGGGTTTTATATTAATAATGACTTTAATAGTTGTTTAGTAGAGTTGAACAGTATTGTTGAGAACAGTAATAGCGATGAGTATATTACAAGATCTTTGTTTTTAATATCTGAAATTTATTTAAATGAATATAAAAACTATGATATTACTATTGAATATTTAAATAAAATACTTTGGGATTACCCTGGCTCTGAATTAGCTAAACGATCTTTGTTTACAAAAGCATATATTAATAGTAATTACATCCAATCATTTACTGATGCAAGAGAGTTATATAATCAGTTTTTAGAAAAGTATCCTGATGATGATTTAGTTCCATCAGTTAAATATGAGCTGAGTGAACTTGATAAACATACAACTACAATCAATAATCTTTTAAATAAATAGTTATATTTATTAGATTTCAATTAGTTTAATACTTTATATTCATTTTATATTATTATAGTATTTAACTGATAAATAAAACTAATAAAGAGATGATATGGCTAGCACTTCAGATTTTAAAAATGGTCTTATAATAAATCATAAGTCCAACCTTTGGAAAGTTGTTGAATTCCAACATGTTAAACCTGGTAAGGGTGGAGCATTTGTAAGAACCAAGCTCAAAAATATTAAAACGGGTCAAGTTGTTGATGAAACATTCAGAGCAGGACATAAAATAGAAATTATCAGAATTGAAGCTAGAGATTTTAATTTTATATATTCCGACAATGATTTTTATTATTTCATGGATCAAGAAACATATGATCAAATATCTATTCAATCAACTTTTGTAGAAAAAGATATATCTGATTTTTTAGCAGAGAACACCCCAACTACTATAACTTTTGATCCTGATAATAATCCTGTTGAAATTAGAATTCCATTACATATGAATATGGAAATCATTGAAACAGATCCTGGTGAAAAAGGTAATACAGCTCAAGGTGGTACAAAGCCGGCTAAATTAAGCACAGGAGCTGTGATAAATGTTCCGCTATTTGTTCAAGAAGGTGAAGTTGTAAGAGTTGATACAAAGGAAAAAAAATATATTGAAAGAGTAAAATGAGTTTAAAAAGTAAGATTTCAAAACTTATTGAAGTAATCAAAGATACTGATATTAATGAAATAGAAATTTCATCATTTTGGGGCGCTCAAAAAATTAAATTAAAAAAATCTAACAATAACACCGCTCAAAACAATATTTTAAATTCTTCTTCATCAACAAATTCTAATACATCTTCAGATAGCTCTACAGATTCAGTAGTATTTAGTTCAAATGATAATTTAGATTCAAAAAGTGAAGCAACTACAGATAATAAAAATTTAGATGAAAATATTACTGAGGTTATCACAGCACCGTTAGTGGGAACATTTTATGAGTCTCCAAAACCAGGTGAGCCCCCGTTCATTAATATTGGAGATGTTATTGAGGTTGGTCAATCTTTATGTATAATAGAAGCTATGAAAATTTTCAATGCAATCGAATCTGATTACAGTGGTGAGATTGTAGATGTTTTAGTTCAAGATGGTGAACCTGTAGAATTTGGTCAACCATTATTTAAATTTATTAAAAAATAATGTTTAAAAAAGTATTAGTAGCAAACAGGGGTGAAATAGCATTAAGAATAATTAGAGCCTGTAAAGAAATAGGTATAGATACAGTGGCAATATATTCTGATGTCGATAAGTTATCACTACACACAAAATTTGCGGATGAGGCTATTTGTATTGGTCCAGCAGATTCATCAAAGAGTTATTTGAATATACCTTCAATTTTATCTGCTGCAGAGCTTACGAATGCAGATGCTATACATCCTGGTTATGGATTTCTATCAGAAAATTCTGATTTTTCAACTATTTGTAAAGATAATAATTTGACTTTTGTAGGCCCAAGTTCCGATATAATTTCAGTAATGGGTGATAAAGCATCTGCTAGAGATGCAATGAGAAAATTAAATATTCCAATTATACCTGGATCATTAGGCATTGTAAATAGTGCTGATGAAGGTCTTGAGATTGCAAAGGATTTGGGTTTTCCTGTTATTATAAAAGCTTCTTCAGGTGGTGGTGGTCGAGGAATGAGAATCGTTAATGATCCTAATGATTTTAAAAATGCATTTGATACAGCGCAATCTGAAGCAAAAATATCTTTTAATGACACTAATGTTTATATAGAAAAATACTTTGTTTCTCCAAAGCATATTGAAATACAAATAATCTCTGACACACATGGAAATGTATATTCATTATTAGATAGAGAATGTTCTGTACAGAGAAGACATCAAAAAGTATTAGAAGAAGCACCATCATCATCTATTAGTGATGAAATAAGAAAAAAAATGTCTGAAGTATCAGTTAAAATAGCTAAAGAAGTTGGTTATGTTGGCGTTGGAACAATAGAATATTTATATGATTCTGATTCAAATAAATTTTATTTTATGGAGATGAACACTAGAATACAAGTTGAACATCCTATTACAGAAATGATTACAAATTTTGATATTGTTAAAAACCAAATATTGTGCCATGCAGGATTAGTTTTACCAGAATGGCTAACAAATTTAAAGCCAAGGGGACATTCTATTGAATGCAGAATAAATGCTGAAGATCCATCTAAAAATTTTATGCCTTCACCTGGTGAAATAACTAGTCTACACATGCCAGGTGGAAATGGTGTTAGAGTTGATACTCATATTTATGCAGGTTACAAGATACCTTCAAACTATGATTCAATGATAGCTAAAATTATTGTTCATGCATCATCTCGATCAGAGGCAATTCACAAAATGTTAGGTGTACTTGATGAGTCAGTAATTGAGGGTGTTAAAACTACTATCCCTTTTCAAAAACAAATACTTGCTGATAGTATGTTTATTTCAGGAAATTACAATACTAATTTTTTAAATACTTTTCAATATAAGGAGCTTGATAATGAGTGATAAGAAAAATCTATTATTTACAAAAGAACATGAATGGCTAGATGTTGATGGTGATGAAGCACAAATAGGAATAACAGATTTTGCCCAAGGTGAATTAGGAGATATTATTTTTGTTGAATTACCTGAGGTAGGTGATACATTCAGTAAAGATGATGTGTTTGGTACTATTGAAGCAGTTAAAACTGTTGCTGACCTTTATATGCCAGTTTCTGGTGAAATTCTAGAATTAAATAATGTTATTGAAGATAGTCCTGAGTTAATAAATACAAGTCCTCATGATAGTGGATGGATTATTAAGATTAAAATTACTGAAAAGTCAGAGGTGGATACACTTTTAAACGAAAATCAATATAAAGAGTTAATAAATGTCTAATATATCAATAACCGATAGTCAATTAAATGAAATGCTTGAAAAGCTTTCATTAAAAAAAATAGAAGATTTATTCAAAATTATACCTGATTCATTTAAATATGACATTAATTCACTTTCAATAAAAGAAGCATTATCTGAACAAGAAATAACTAATTATTTTAATGTTCTTGGAAATAAAAATTTAAATTCTTCAAATTCTCTTTTCTTTATGGGTGGTGGAAGTTACGATCACTATATTCCAAAAATTGTTGATACTTTATCAAGTAGGTCTGAATTTTATACAGCATACACTCCTTATCAAGCTGAAGTTGCACAAGGAACTTTACAATATTTGTATGAATTTCAATCTATGATTTGTGAACTATCTGGAATGGAAGTATCAAATGCTTCACTATATGATGGTGCATCTTCATTGGCTGAAGCATGTTCTATGGCAATGTCAATAACAAAAAATAAAAAAATATTTTTATCTAAATCAATTCATCCTTCTTATGTTGATGTTCTAAAAACTTACTTGGATCCTGTTGGTATAAAAATAAAATTCTTTGATGATAATGAAGATGGAACAACCTCTTGCGATACTAAAGTTGAAGATGATGTAGCTTGTATTGTTGTTCAATCACCAAATTATTATGGACTTATTGAAGATTTAGAATCATTTAATAATGTTAAATCAAATTCACTTTTAATTGTTATTTCTGATCCAATTTCATCATCAGTCCTTAAATCTCCAGCAGATTGCGGTTGTGATATATATGTTTGTGAAGCACAATCATTAGGAAATTACATGTCTTACGGTGGTCCTAATATTGGTGTTTTAGCATCAAGAAAAAAATATATAAGGCAGATGCCAGGTAGAATAATTGGTAGAACTACTGATGTAGATGGAAAAACAGCTTACAGTATGGTTCTTCAAACAAGAGAACAGCATATTAGACGAGATAAAGCAACCTCAAATATTTGTACAAACCAAGGATTACTAGCATTACGTTCAACTATTTACATGGCACTCTTAGGTAATTCATTGTATGATATTGGAAAAATATGTTTTGATAATTGTCAGTATGCTGCAGATAAAATTAGTAATATAAAAGGTTTTTCAATTTATAGGAATAATAGATCTTTCATAAAAGAGTTCATTGTAAAATCAAGTGTTTCTGCTAAAAGTATTCAAAAAGATGGAGTATCAAAAAATATATTAATTGATTTGCCTGTTAATGATTTAAATGATAATAAGATTTTATTATCATTTACGGAAAAAAGAACAAAGGAAGAAATTGATACTTTAGTTGAATTTTTTAAAAGCTATGAGTAGTAATTTTCAATTAAAAAAAATTGAAGAAAAATGGCAAAAAATTTGGTCAGACGATCCATCTCTCAAAGTAAACCTTAGTAATTCTAAAAATAAAAAATATGTTCTAACGATGTTTAGCTATCCCTCTGGTGATAAGCTTCATATAGGGCATTGGTACAATTATGGACCAGTTGATACGTTTGCAAGATTTTTAAAAATGAATGGCTTCAATATTTTTCAACCACAAGGATTTGACGCATTTGGATTACCAGCAGAGAATTTTGCTATCAAACATGGCGTTCATCCAAAAGAAAGCACTAATAAAAATATTTCTGTTATGAGAAGTCAATTAAAGAAAATAGGTGCCTTATTTGATTGGGAAAGTGAGGTAGTTACTAGTAATGAGGATTACTACAAATGGACTCAGTGGTTGTTTTTGCTGTTATATAATAATGATTTAGCCTATCAGTCTGAAGCTTTAGTTAACTGGGATCCTGTAGACCAAACTGTTTTAGCAAACGAGCAAGTTTTGTCTGATGGCACATCGGAAAGATCTGGAGCTAAAGTAATACAAAAGCCATTAAAACAATGGTTTTTTAAAATAACAAATTATGCTAATGAATTATTGAATTTCAACACATTGAATTGGCCAAATAAAACAATGCTAATGCAAAAAAATTGGATTGGCAAAAGTGAAGGATCTTTAATTAATTTTGAAATTGAAGGTCAAAAGGATAAGATAATAGTTTTTACAACCAGGCCTGATACTATTTATGGTGTTACATATATTGTTTTATCCCCAGAGCATGAATATATTAAGATGCATACACCTAAAAAAAATATAGAAAAAGTTAAAAAATACTGTCAAGAATCAGAGCTTAAAAGTGAAATCGAAAGGCTTGATACTAGAAAATCTAAAACAGGAGTTTTTAGTGGGCTTTACGCGATAAATCCTATAAATAAAAAAAAGGTACCAATTTGGATAGCTGATTATGTATTAACTGGTTATGGTACGGGTGCAATTATGGCTGTTCCTGGGCATGATGAAAGAGATTATGAATTTGCTAAAAAATATGATATCGATATCTTAACTGTAGTCAAACCTAAAAATAATATTTCAAATTCCAAAGACGACTTGTTTGTTGGTAATGGTATATGTATTAATTCAGATTTAATTAATGGCCTAGAAACAAACGATGCAAAAAATAAAATTATTTCTCTGTTAGAAGAAAAGGGTTTAGGAAGTAATTTTACAAATTATAAGCTTAAAGATTGGTTGATTTCAAGACAGAGATATTGGGGTGCACCAATACCTATTGTATATGATCCTAATGGTAAAGCACATCCGATTCCAGAACAGTATCTGCCATGGAAGTTACCTGATGATGTTGAATATAAACCTAAAGGTACTTCACCGTTAGGTTCATCAAAAAAATTAATAGAAAGAACTGAAAAAATTTTTGGTAAAGGATGGAAACCTGAATTAGATACTATGGATACATTTGTTTGTTCATCATGGTATTATTTAAGATATCCCAATTCTAAAAATAATGATAATCCTTTTACTTCCGATTCAAATAAATGGTTACCAGTAGATTATTATATTGGTGGGGCAGAGCACGCTACAATGCATCTATTATATGCAAGATTTATAACTAAATGTCTAAGAGATTTAGGTTATTTAAAATTTGATGAACCATTTTTAAATCTTTACCATCAAGGTACCATTACTAAAGATGGAAATAAAATGTCAAAATCTAAGGGTAATACTGTTTCTCCAGATTCTTTTATTGATACTTATGGTTCTGATACATTTAGATGTTATTTAATGTTTATGGGTCCATTTGACGAAGGTGGAGATTGGAACGATAAAGGAATAAAAGGTGTAGACCGTTTTTTACGCAGAGCTTATAGTTTAGTTTTATCGTCTAAAGATAATATTAAACTTTCAAATGATGATGAATATAAGTGTAATCATACTGTCAGCTACATAACAAAAAATATGCATAGTATGAAATTTAATACTTGTTTAAGTAAGTTGATGGAATTTGTTAATCATTTTTACGATATAGGTTTGCCAGATAAATATAAAGAAATTTTCACTTTATTAATTGCACCTTTTGCACCTCATCTTAGTGAAGAGATGTGGTCAATAATTGGAAAAAATGGAAGTATTTTTAATGAGAACTGGCCTTTGGTTGATGAATCTAAACTAGTACAATCAATATTTAAAATTGCTGTGCAAGTAAATGGTAAAGTTAGATCAGTCATTGAAGTAAATGATGCTGCTAATAAAGAAAAAGTTTTGGACATTGCTAGGCAAAATAACAATATTCAAAAATATTTGAATGGTAAAGAAATTAAGAAAGAAATATATATTCCAGGAAAAATAATAAATTTTGTAGTATATTAAACGCATGAATAATCCTTTAATTACAGAAAACACATGTGAATATAAATCTGTTCCTTTTTCCAAAATAAAGGCAGATCATTTTATGCCTGCATTAGAACATGCAATTAATGAGTCTAAAAATAATATAGACCTTATATGTAAAAATTCAAATCAACCCACATTTGACAATACTATTCTTGCATTTGAAAATTCATCAAATTTATTAGATTATGTGACAACAGTTTACTATCATTATTTCGCATCAATTGCTGATAATAAAATAAGATCATTAGTTGGTAAAATAAGTGAATTGACTTCCAAGTATAGTAATGACATATATTTAAATGAAGATTTATTTAATAAAATTAAAAACGTTTATGAAAATAAAGATTTATATAATCTAGACAGTCATGATTTAAGGTTGATAGATGAAACTTATAATGCATTTATAAGAAGTGGTGCGAATTTATCAGCAAATGATAAAGAAGAATATAGAAAATTAAGTCAAGATTTGAGCAGGATAAGCCCGAAATATTCTAATAATGTTTTAAGTGCTACTAATAAAATTAATAATTATTGGATTAAAGATTCTAAAGATTTAAATGGTATTCCACAAAATGCTATAGATTTAGCAAAGTCCAATGCTAGTAAAAATGGTAAGTCTGAATTCTGGTGTTTTACATTGGATACAAATGTAGGTGTTTTACTTAGTAATTGTGATTCAAGATCAATCAGAGAAGATGTTTACAGAAAATTTGGATCAAAGTGTAATGGTGGAGAATTTGATAACTCTGATAATCTAAAAATGATATCAAAATTAAGAGATAAGAAAGCTAAGTTACTAGGATACGATACACATGCAGATTTTGTTTTAGATAGAAGGATGGCAAAGTCTAAAGAAAATGTTTATAAATTAATAGATGATTTAATTAAACCTTCTCATGAGACTGCTTTAAAAGAGTATAATACTTTACTTGATTTTGCAAAAAAAACCGACGGTCTTGATATATTAACACCATGGGATTTACCGTATTACAGCAATAGGTATAAAAAAGAATTTTATAATTTTGATGATGAATCTTTAAGACCTTATTTTAAATCTGAAAACGTTATTAATGGTGTCTTTGATGTTGCTAATAAACTTTATGGATTGAATTTTGAAAAACTTGATACTGTTGATAAATTTCACGAGGAAGTTTTTGTTTATAAGGTTACTGATTTAGAAGATAAGTATATAGGATTGCTTTATCAGGATATTCACCCAAGATCTACAAAAAGAGGTGGTGCTTGGATGAATCAATTAAGAGCACAAGGTCTTAATGGTGATACAGTAGATTGTCCTCACGTAACCTTTAATTGTAATTTAACTAAATCAACACCTGATAAGCCTGCATTGTTAAGCTTAAGTGAAGTGAGAACAATTTTTCATGAGTTTGGTCATTGTTTGCATGGACTTTTAACTAATGTAAAATACAAGTCTTTAGGTGGAATGAGTGTTTATTGGGATTTTGTTGAACTACCATCACAAATTTTTGAAAATTGGCTACTAGAGCCAGAAGTGCTAAATATGTTTGCTTTTCATTATGAAACAGGTGAGGTTATACCTGAGGAGTTTATAGTAAAAATTAATGAGCTTAGAACATTTATGTCCGGTTCAATGTCATTAAGACAATTGCAATTATGTAAAATTGATATGGCATGGCATGATGGTTATAAAGAAGTCGATAGTGTCGAAGAATATGAAAATTCAATTTTAAAAGACTTTAAAATAGTGCCACAGGTTAAAGGAAATTCAATATCACATGCTTTTTCACATATTTTCAGTGGGGGATACTCTGCTGGGTACTACTCGTATAAATGGGCAGAATTGCTTGAAGCTGATGCTTTCGATAAGTTTAAGAAGACCGGCATTTTTAACAAAAATACAGCTCAAGAATTTAAAAATAATATTTTATCAAAAGGAAATACAGATCACCCAATGAATCTGTATGTTGGATTTAGGGGTAGAGAACCTAAAGTAGATGCTCTTCTAAGAAAAACAGGATTAACAAAATCTTAATGATATATATATTAAGCTTATTAATATCTATTTCATTTTCCTACAATCAAGATAATTCCGAATTAATTGAGGTTTCATTTGGCAGAAATAATCCGACAGGTGAGTTTGGAGAAAGATATGCTAATGATGGATTTTCTTTAAAAGTTTCTTATTCAAATGCTTTTGAAAATAATAAGCTTCTAAAATACCAGTTTAGTGGACAGTATATACATTTTGGTACAAATTATTACCAAGACCAACTTTTGCTAGAAAGTGGTATGAGTGGACCAACCTTAGATGTGAGTAATAGAGAACAGGCTTACTTGGTTACTGCTGGATTAAGATTTTCATCTGATAAGAAAATTTTCAGTACTGGTATCATAAGACCATATATAGGTGCATCAGTAGGATTGGCATATTTTAGTGAAAAAATAGTATGGGATTATAGTAATAATACTTGGGCTCAATATGATTGCTCAGGAGCTGAAATATTATTATCTATATTGTTTCAAGATAATTGGTGTAGCGAAAATAGGAATTATTTTGAAGACAAAATTCATTCTAATATTGAGCCAGTTTTTACATTAGATTTAGGTTCAAATCTTTTTTTCAAGGAAAATCAAAAAATTGGTGTTGATTTTGGTGTTAGATATAATATGGTAACCGGATTAAAAAAGCCTGATATTGTTTTTTATGAGACCGATACTAATAATGGTATTGTGTCAAATGCTAATAGTTATATCATTGATAAGTTAAATGTAGATTACTTTACTGTATATTTAGGTTTTTCTTTTAAACTTGATTCTAAAAGAAAAGAGAAGAGGAAATCAAGGAAAAAAGAAAAGGGTCGTCATATATAGTATATATTTTGAGACATAATATATATTATCAGAAATTATTATATCCGATCTAACGGTAGAATATCGGACTTTTTAATGTTTTTTTAAATTTAAT
>CENX01027598.1_pt1 | contig 18588 bp, 18 predicted proteins | sample 361321 | NCBI WGS metagenome assembly CENX01 (sample SAMEA2619678, study PRJEB7988) | marine metagenome | isolation source: saline water (ENVO:00002010), including | reverse complement strand
AGCTCCTGCAGAGGAAGCACCAGCAGAAGAAGCTCCTGCAAATGAAGATGAAGAAAAGGATGGAACAGATAAGTAGATTGATAGTTAAATATTTATTATAAATAAATTGATTAATCTATAGAAATGGAGTTTTTATGAAAGATTTGCTAGTTGATATTGTTAAAGCAATTGTTGATAAGCCAGATGAAGTTATTATTGATCTCACTGAGAGTGAAAATACTATGATTTATGAACTTCGAGTCGGTGATGGAGATGTTGGGAAGGTAATTGGTAAGCATGGCAAAAATGTCGGCGCTATTCGTACTTTGTTATCTGCAGCAACTGCAAAAGAAGGTGGCAAGAGAGCAATTTTAGAAATAATTGAATAGTTTGAATAAAAAAATTCCACTAGGTGAGATACTTAAGCCGCATGGAATTAAAGGAGAACTAAAAATTTTGTTTTATAATGAGGAGTCTAAATCCTTGCAAAAAAACCAAAAAGTTTTTTTGGAGAGTCCTCAGAAAAATATTATTGAATATAAAATTGAGAGAATTTTTTATTCATTTAGAAAAAATAGGATTAAGTTTTTTGACATAAATACGATTAATGAAGCAGATGATCTGAGAGGATATGTTGTTAATGTTGATAGAAATGATTTGCCTAAAATTAATGATAGTGAATATTATTTGAGTGATTTGGTTGGATATAGTTTGATAGATAAATCTAATAATAATTATGGTAAGGTAATTGAAGTCCTGGCTTTGCCCGCAAACAGTGTTTTAAATGTATCTAAAGATGATAAAGAATATTTAATTCCATTGATTGATGATGTTGTTTTAGAGGTTGACCAAAATCAAGAAATAATAATTATTGATCCAATTGAGGGCTTGTTTGTTTAAATATGAAAAATATTTCATTTATATCACCGTTCTGTGATTTACTTAAAGCTCTTACATCAACAAGTATATTAGATAGAGCAAAGAAAAAAGAAATTGTTAACTATAATTTCTTAGATTTATTCTCATTCTCTGATGATATACATAGAAGAATTGATGATTATCCTTATGGTGGTGGCGATGGAATGATATTGCAGGCTCAGCCAATTTTTAGTGCCTTTGAAAGTATTACTAAAATTAGTGATAAGCCAAGAGTTGTATTTCCAACTCCAGATGGTAAAAAACTTGACATGGAACTATCTCTAGATTTATCTGAGGCAGAAGATATAGTTTTTATATGCGGTCATTATAAAGGAGTTGATCAGAGAGTTAGAGATGAATTAGTAACTGATGAAGTCTCAATTGGAGATTATATACTTACAGGTGGTGAATTACCTGCATGTGTAATTACAGATACCATAGTGAGGTTAATCCCAGGAGTAATTAATAATATTAATTCAGCAAAGACAGATTCTTTTTATGATGATTTATTAGATCATGCACATTATACTAGGCCAGACGTATTTAGAGATTTAAAAGTTCCTGATATATTACTTTCTGGTAATCATAAAGAAATTGATAAATGGAAATTGAAAAATAGAATTGAAAAGACAAAGATTAGAAGATTAGATTTATATAAGAAATATTTAAAAAATAACAATAAGGTAGAATAAGAAATGAATAAAGTTATGAATGCTGTTTCAGATTACATTAGAGAAGATCTCCCAAACTTTAGATCTGGAGACACTGTGAATGTTGGTGTAAAGGTTGTTGAGGGAAGTAAATCTAGAATTCAGAATTTTGAAGGAGTAGTAATTGCAATTTCTTCTGGTGGAGGTTTAGATAAAACATTTACAGTACGAAAAATATCTAATGGCGTAGGAGTTGAGAGGATATTTCCACTTAATTCACCAAACATTGATTCAATTAAAGTGTTGAAAAAAGGAAAAGTTAGAAGAGCTAAGCTTTACTATCTAAGAGAATTAAAAGGTAAGGCAGCTAGAATTAAAGAAAGAAAATAGAGTTTTTTTATATTCTTGGAAATGCTCTCAAAAATAATTATTATAAATTGTTAGAGAGCATTTTTTATTACAATTAAAATATGAATAAAAAACAAAATCAATCAGATTCAAAACAGGCACAACTGGCTAAAAAATTAAGTCAGATTGGTATTGCCCTATCTTCTGAAAAAAATATATTAAAGTTACTTGAAATGATTTTATCAGAATCAAGAACATTTACTAATTGTGATGCAGGAACATTTTATAGAATCTCTAAAACTAAAAAGAAATTACAATTTACAGTAATGCATAATGATACAATGAATGAATATTCTGGAGGAAATTCTGGGATAAAACCATCGTTAAAGCCTTTAGATTTATACGATAAAAATAAAGAGCCTAATATGAATGCTGTTGCTTCCTATGTATACCACAAGAAAGAATCACTTAATATACCAGATATATATAAAGATAATACGCCTCTATCCGAGGGCTCAAAAGCATATGAAAAATTTTCAGGATACAGAACTAATTCTATGCTTGTCGTTCCAATGATTAATCATGAGAATGAAGTTATTGGAATTTTACAATTACTAAATGCAAAAGATGAAGATAATAATAATATCCCATTTGATTTAGAATTTAATGATCTTATTCAATCATTGGGCAGTCAAGCTGCTGTGGCATTAGATACAGTTGAGCTAATTGATGAGGTAGAAAATCTTCTTGAATCAATAATTAGATATACTGTAAAAGCCATTGATAGAAGAAGTCCTCACACAGCAGGTCATTCAAGTAGGGTTGCATGGTTTACAAGAAGACTAGCTCAGATTATATCAGATAAAAAAGAAGGTCCCTTTAAAGATATTAATTATACGGAAGAACAGTTAAAAGAGATTTGGATCTCTGGTATAATGCATGATGTTGGTAAAATAGGTGTACCTGAAGCGGTTCTTGAAAAAAGAAATAGATTAGATGGCGCTAATTTTCAATTAGTTTTAGAAAGATTTAATACAATTAAAGAAAATTTCATTTTTAATTCAAAAATTAGAAACCTTAAAAACAATAAATCTGAAGATTTTGTTGATGATGAGTTGAAAATTAATTTAGATGATTGGAATGAAGAGTTTGAATTTATTAATTGGCTTAATAAGCCAGGATTTTTACCAGATGATAAAGAAGAATATTTGAGAGATTTAGCAAAAAAAACATATATAGATTCTTCTGGTAATGAGCACCCATATATTACTGAGGAAGAGTTAGTATCATTAAGCATTAAAAAAGGAAGCTTAAATGATGATGAAAGAAGTAAAATTCAAAAACATATTATTCATACAAAAACTTTGTTAAATAAATTACCTTTCCCAAATAAGTTGAAGAATGTACCTTTCTATGCTTCTTGTCATCATGAACATGTTAATGGTAAGGGTTACCCTAAAGGTTTAAAGGGTGATGAGATCCCTTTACCAGCTCGCATTATGTGTGTTGCAGATGTTTGGGATGCAGTTACTGCTCAAGATAGACCATATAAGCCACCTACTCCAATTGATAAAGCCTGTGAGATTTTAAAGAATGGTGCAAAATTTGGTGAGTTTGATAAGGATGTTGTAGATTTATTTATTAATGAGAAAGTCTGGGAAAAAAAGTAACACATGCTTTCTCCATGGAATCAAAAGTTATGAGTAAAAGTAATAATGCCCGTGAGGCACTTAAGAATATTCCATCCTTAGATAAAATTTTATCTACATCTAATAATTCTAACAAGGTTCCATCTCATCTTCTAAAATCTAAAATTAACCACTTTTTATCTAATTTAAGATTAGAAATTAATCAAGGAAAGATTCCAGAAGATATACCTAAGTATATTCAGCAAAAAGTTGAAAAAATAATTCTTTTAAATAGTATGAATAGTTTAAGAAGTGTTATTAATGGTACTGGAATTATATTAAATACAGGTTTGGGAAGAGCTCCACTATCTAAAGATATGATTTTATCCGTTGCAGAATCAATTTATCCATACAGTAATTTAGAAGTAGATATTAGTACTAACTCTAGAGGAAATAGACTTGATCATATTTCTCCAATGATAAATAGTTTAGTTGGTAGCGAACAATCGTTAATGGTTAATAATAATGCAGCAGCAGTTATGATAATGCTTAACTCTATATGCAAAAATAAAAAAGTTATAATCAGCAGGGGTGAGCAGGTAGAAATAGGGGGCTCATTTAGAATACCAGATATAATTGAAAGCTCAGGCTGTAAAATGGTAGAGGTAGGCACAACAAATAAAACCAAACTATCAGATTATGAAAATGCAATAGATAAAGATACTGCAGCAATTTTAGTTGTTCATACATCTAATTATAAAGTTGTTGGATTTACAGAATCTGTAGATTTTGATAAATTATCTCAATTATGCAAATCTAAGGGAGTAGAATTATTATTTGATCTTGGAAGTGGAGCAATTTTAAATGATAATTCATCAAACATTCCATTTGAAAGAAAAATAAATGAGTATTTATCATCTGGCGCTAGTGTAGTTACGTATAGTGGGGATAAGCTACTAGGTGGTATTCAATCAGGCCTATTAAGCGGTAAAAAAGAATTGATAGATAAAATATATAAAAATCCAATGTATCGTACTCTTAGATGCGATAAGTATAGGATTGCTTTAATGGAAAATATTCTTAGAACATATGATTCTAGAGATAGTGTATCTAAATCAAATTTAGCCTTACTGCTATTTATGCGTAGTAGGAATCAATTAAATAAAAATGCTCAAGAAGTTATCAAAAAATTAAATGAGAATATTAAGAAAAATTTCACCTTTAAAGTCATAGATACATTAGTTGAAGCTGGGAGTGGTTCTTTGCCTACCGAAAAAATTGAAAGTGTTGCCATAACGATAAAATCAGATGCGTTAAGTGCAAATAAAATTTCAAAAAAATTACGTGTATGCGATATACCTATTTTTAATTATATAAAAAATGATTTAGTTCATATAGATTTTAAAGCAATTACAGATGATCAGCTTGATATAATCTCAGAGCAAATAAATATATGTCTATAGCTAACCAAGTTGTTGTAGGGATGTCAGGACACATAGATCATGGTAAAACCTCACTAGTCCAAGCATTGACAGGAAAAAATACCGATAGTCTCGATCAAGAAAAATTAAGAGGTATGACTATTGATATTGGCTTTGCATATCTAGATAATAAAGTAACAATAATAGATGTTCCAGGTCATGAGAAATTTATAAAAAATATGCTTTCTGGTAGTACTGGTATCGATATAGCTGTTTTAGTAATCGCAGCTGATGATGGGGTAATGCCACAGACAAGAGAACATTTTGAAATTTTAAAATTATTAAATATTAAAAATGGATTTGTAGTTTTAAACAAAGTTGATCTTGTTGAAGAAGATTGGGTAGAGCTAGTTAAAAAAGATATACTAGATTTAACTGATTCAAGTTTTATGCATAATACTAAAATTATTGAAACATCAGTTGTTGAAAAGATAGGTATAGATAATGTAAAACAACAAATTATAGAAATGGGATCAACCATACCAGCAAAAGAAAATACTGGAATATTTAGAATGCATATTGATAGAACATTTAGTAAAACAGGTTTTGGAACAGTTGTTACAGGAACAGTGGCGAATGGATCTGTAAATGTCGGTGAAACTGTTGAAATATTGCCTGGAAATCAACAATCTAAGATTAGAAATATACAAACACATGGTAAAGATGTAGATAAAACTAATATCGGAGAAAGAGCAGCAATTAATTTAAACAATATTAGTTCAGCTGATTTATCTAGAGGATATCATCTTTCAAAACCTAAAACTTATCAAGAGAACAATTCATTTATAGCTGAAATATCTATTATTAATAAAAATAAATATTCAATAAAAAGCAATCAGAGAGTTCGAGTTCATTTGGGCACCAAAGAGGTGATGGCAAGAATTTCAATTATAAAAAATGATATTCAGAGTGATCAAAATAAAGTTATGGCATTATTTAAATTAGAAAATAGTTTAGTGTGTGGAATTGGCGATCGATTTATTATTAGACAATACTCTCCAGTAGTAACAATTGGAGGTGGAATTATTTATGATATCACTAGAGATAAAGTATGGAAAGAAATAAAGAAACTAGCAACAGATTTTATAGATAAAAATAGAAATGAAAGATTATATAGTATAGTTTCTAATATTTCATCGGCACAACCACTGGAGTATAAAAATATTGAAAATTATTTAAATATGTCAAAAATTGAATTTGATAGTATCCTAAGTAATGATGATCGATATGAGATAATTGAACATAATAAAATATCATGGGTAGTTACAAAATCAAATACAAAGCTTTTAATAGAAACTATAAAAAAGTTTATTTCGGATTATCATACTCAAAATCCAATGATTGAAGGATGTAATAAAAAAGTTATTGGCCAAAAAATAAAGATTGAAGAAAATTTTTTAACATTCCTTCTAGAAAAAATGAAAAATAATAAAATAATAAAATCAAATTTAAATTTTTGGTCTATGTATGATTTTAGTTTAGGTCTAAACGATAAAGATATAAAGTATAAGGATCAGATTTTAAGCTATTTAAAAGAAAATCATTTTATTGATATTTCTAATAATGATTTTTTTATCAAAAATAGCATAGATAAAGATGTTTTTTTTGGAATAGCGAATTATTTAGAAAGTAAAAATGATATTGTTAAAATAGATTCAAATATTTTTGTGTCTTATGATAAAATTTTATTAATGAAAAAAATGATATCTGATTTTTTTAAAATAAATGATTCCTTGAGCGTTCCAGAATTTAAAGAAATAGCAAATCTCACCAGAAAATATGCAATTCCAGTATTAGAATATTTTGATAAAATTAACTTTACGTTTAGAGTTGAAAATCGAAGAAAACTATCAGAGGTTCTAAATGTCTAAAAAACAATTAGGAACTCCAGTTATGAGACAATTCTGGGAGATGAAAAAAAATAATCCTGATTCTATATTGTTATTTAGAATGGGGGATTTTTATGAAACCTTTGAAGAGGATGCTAAAACTACATCAAATATCCTAGGAATTGCGCTAACCAAAAGATCTAATGGTGCAGCGGCTGATGTTCCTTTAGCCGGATTCCCATATCATGCACTAGATCAGTACCTGCACAAACTGCTATCAAATGGACATAGAGTTGCTATCTGTGAACAGGTAGAAGACCCTAAAGAAGCAAAAGGTATTGTTAAAAGAGAGGTAGTTGAAATTGCATCTCCAGGTACATCCATATCTGCGGGATATTTAAAAGATGGAGAAAATAATTATTTAGCTTCAATAGTTTTTAGTAAGAATCGTTTTGGATTATCTATATTAGACTATTCTACTGGAGAGTTTAGAGGCCTAGAATTTTCCATTGATGATCTAGATCAAATTATTTCTCAATATAATATAAAAGAATTGGTTATATCTGAATCCCAATTTGATACTTATCACCATATTATATCTAAATATGATTTAATGATTTCAAAAGTTTCAAATTGGTATTTGGATGTAAAAATTTCAAATGATTATTTAAAAGAGCATTTTAATCTTATTACCCTAAAAGGCTTTGGTATTGAAAATCAAAACTTACTTATAAAATCAGCTGCACTTGCTCTTGACTATGTAAATAAAAATTATCGCGGGAAAGTAAACCACATAATTAATTACAAAAAAATAAATGATAGTGATGTGATGGTTTTAGACGGTTATACAGTTAAAAATTTAGAGATTTTCAAGTCAATATCATCAGGTAATAATAGTGGCACACTAATTAATTCTATTGATAAAACTAAAACATCTCCTGGTAGTAGATTGTTAAAAAAAATTATCTCAAAACCACTTACAGATATTAATAAAATAAATATAAGACTAGATAGAATTGAAGAATTAAATAAAAGCATAGAAACTAGAGATTTTATTATTGACAAGTTAGAAGAGTCATCTGATTTGGAGAGACTAATATCAAAAATTTCTGCGAATAAGGCAAATCCTCGGGATTTCATATCGCTTTCAACAACTCTTGAAATATTAGATTTGATTTCTGATTATATATCTAAAAGTAAGCTTAAAAAGATCTCTGACTTAGTTAGTTCAAGATTTGATTTAAAAGATATTATATTGAATATTAGCAATAGTGTTGTTAGTGACCCACCTGCAAACTTACAAAAAGGATCTTTTATCAAAGATGGAGTTGATACTAAGCTTGATGAATATAGAGAATTATCCAAAAATGCTAAAGATTGGTTAGTTAGTTATCAACAAAAGATAAAAGATGAAACTGGAATAAATAAGCTCAAAGTTGGCTATAATAGAGTTTTTGGATATTACATTGAAGTAACTAATACTCATTTAGATAAGATACCTGATTATTTTATAAGAAAGCAAACTCTAACAAATGCAGAGCGTTTCTTTACAGAAGAACTTAAAGAATATGAAGATAAAATTTTATCAGCTGAAGAAAATATAGTTAAAATTGAATTGGATATTTTTAATTCTTTAAGTGATTCTATTTTATTGAATATCGAAAGCATTCTAGCAAATAGTAAAATTTTAGCTAAGCTTGATATCTCAACCTCATTTTCAAAGTTATCTGAGGACAAAAAATACATAAGACCTACATTATTAAATAATAAAAAGATAGAGATTAAAGGATCAAGGCATCCTGTAATTGAAGATCTTTTAGATTTTAATGATGAGTTTATTCCAAACGATATACAGATTAATATAAAAAAGAATCAAGTCTCATTGATAACTGGTCCTAATATGTCAGGTAAAAGTACTTATTTAAGACAGATAGGAATTATTGTTATCCTCGCTCAATCAGGATGTTATGTGCCATGTGAATTAGCAAAAATTTCGATCATAGATCGGCTTTTTACAAGAGTTGGAGCATCAGATAATTTAGCTGGTGGAGAGTCAACATTTTTAGTTGAAATGAATGAAACAGCAAATATTCTAAATAATTTAACAAACAATAGTCTTATTCTTTTAGATGAGATTGGAAGAGGAACATCAACATATGATGGGTTGTCAATTGCTTGGGCTATAACTGAATATCTTCATAATTCCAAAAAGTCTCCAATTACATTATTTGCAACTCACTATCATGAATTAATTAATTTAGTAGAAAATTTAAATAATGGAGAAAATTATAGTGTTATGGTAAAGGAAGATGATGATAATGTCGTGTTCCTACGAAAAATTATTAAAGGAGGTACAGATAAGAGTTATGGTATACATGTTGCAAAAATGTCTGGAATCCCTAAAAGAGTAATTAATCGAGCAAACCATATTTTAAGCTCATTGTCATCTGAAGAAAAATCTATAGATTTTGATAATAAAGAATATGATGAAGTAGATAAAAATGAAAATCAAATTAAGGATTTTCTTGAAAACATGAAGTCAATTGATGTGAACAATATAAGCCCTATTGAGAGTTTGATTTTACTAAAACAATTAAAAGATGATGCCAGTGAGATTAATTAGTAATTTTATAATTTTATTAGGAGTGCTTTTCCCTTTAGAATATAGTGATTATGGTTTTGAGATTTTCTCATTATCTGGAGATTCAAAAATTCATTCGTCAGCAGGTTGTCCTCATGACTATTCTATGTCAATTAATGATTTATATACACTGAATGATTTTCATCAAAAAGGAAAACTTTCTTTAACATACACTAATTATTATTCTGGATTAGTTAATTATTTTCAAAGTTCATATATATATAAAAGTACAGACAAAACTAAAATTGGTATTTCATTTTTACATAAAGAAATAAAAGATATTCCAAATACTCAAAGTGCATGGGTTGATGTTGGTTCAATTATTTCTCAAGATCAAATTGATTATACTAATATTGAATTCTATGATGATTGGCAGGTAGCATTAGTTTTGTTGTATAGTTCTTCATCTTCTATAGGAAGTTATGGTTTTAAAATCAAGCCAATATATACTTCATTATTAGATTTTTCGGCATTTGGTATTACATTTGATTTTGGATTAAATAAAGTAGTTAATAAAAAAATAAAATTGGGTCTTAATATTGAAAATATTCTTTCTTATAATAAATGGAGTACAGGTAAGCTATATTCAAAATATCCTAAAATCAATCTATCTAATTCATATAGAAGTAAAAGTATTTACCTGATGAATGAAATATCTATTAAATATAAACAAAGTAGCATTGATAGAGTTACTTATGGCTTTGGTTTAGAAAAAGAATTTAAAAATAGTCTAAATCTAAGATTCGGCTATAGAGATCATACTATAGCTCTTGGATTTGGATTTAGATATAAAGATGTATTTTATTCATATAGTTATAGTCCACAATTAAAAGATATTATCCTTGGACATGACCATCAGTTTAGCATATTATTAGACCTCTCTAAAATTAAATTATAATTTATTACAGATAAGGTAGATTCTATATGATGATGAGCATGACAGGTTATGGTAAAAGAGAGCTCGAAAATTCAGATATTAGTATTTCAGTTGAATTAAAATCTATAAATAGTAGGTATTTAGAAGTTAACCATAAGATTCCTAGACTATTTTCTGAAGATGAAGACGCCATGTTAGCTCTAGTAAGAAAAAAACTCCTTAGAGGAAAAATAATTTTAAACGTTAATTATACGTTATTAAATGATAATCTTAATCAAATTAATCTTAATGAAAATAAAGTGAATGAATATTTAAGCATTGCTAGAAAACTAAATAGTAGTAAGGTCATAAAAGATGAGTTGACGATAGATAGATTGTTGACATTACCTGAGGTAATTTCAACTAGAACTACCTCATCAAATATATCTTATAAAAGGATACTATCTAAATCTATAAATGATGCAATATCTGATCTGATTAATATGCGTACTAAAGAAGGTGAAAATTTATCTAAAGATATTTTAACTAGATTAAAAAAAATCAAAAAAGACCTAGCATTAATTGTAAAAATTTCCGAACGTACACAAAAGGAAATTCTTAGGAACTACAAGAAAAAAATTAAATTATTATTTGATGGTAATGATAAAATTATTTTGGATGATAATAGATTACTTCAAGAAATTGTAATTTTTATGGAAAAAAAGGATATTCACGAAGAAATCACGAGACTTCAAAGTCATATTGATTTATTTGTAGATTGTATAGTTAAAGGTAAAAATGAAAAAGGAAAAAGAATGACTTTTTTATTGCAAGAATTTCTTAGAGAAATAAACACAATAGGATCTAAGACAGACAACATAAAAACAAGCCATTTAGTTGTTAGTATTAAAACTGAGATTGAAAAAATAAGGGAACAGGTTCAGAATATATTATGAAACAAGGTAAATTAATTGCATTATCAGCTCCATCTGGTACGGGTAAAACAACAATTTGTAAAGAGTTATTAAGAAAAAATAAAGATTGGTTATTTTCCATATCTGTTACTACCAGAGAGCAAAGAGATGGAGAAATTCCTGATAAAGATTATATTTTTATTACAAATGAGAAGTTTGATCATTTAATTAAATTTGGAGATTTGTTAGAGTATGAGTGGGTTCATGGTAACAGGTATGGCACACCAATAGCACCCCTAGAGAATGCTCTAGATAAAGGTAAAATAATTCTTCTTGATATTGATGTTAAGGGAACATGTACACTCATGGAAGAATTTGAAGATGATGTTGTATCAATTTTCATCGAACCCCCAGGTGAAGATATTAATGAACAGATTGAATCAGTACAAGAAAGATTGAAAGATAGAGGTCAAGAATCTGAGACATTAATTAAACAAAGAACTAAGAGATTGCAACTTGAAATAGAATATAAAGAAAAATTCCATTTTCATTTTGTTAATGACGATTTGAAAAAGACTACAGATAAAATTGAAAAAACGATTAGGAGAAAAATTAAATGAATATTAAAGCGCTTCAAATAAGAAAATTATTTAATGATAATGAAGATTTATATGAAAAAGTTGTAGTAGCTTCTAAAAAACAAAGACAAATTATAGAATCAAGAGCTTTGAACTATGAAGCATTTCAAGATATAGAAGATACAGAGCAGCTTGAACAATTTGATGATATCGATCATGACATAGATAAACCAATTTCTATAGCAATGGAACAATTATTATCCGATGATTTGAATTGGAAATATACATCTGAGGATGAAGATTCTAGTATTTAAAGTATACGATGGATGCTCAACCCTTAAAAGATAGTCCTACAAGATTTGAACCTCAATCCTCTGAGGCAGAAAAAGCTGTATTAGGTTCAATGTTAATTAGTAAAGAGGCAATACCAAGAGCGATGTCTTTTTTAACAGAAGAATCATTTTTCGAACAGAAAAATAAAATTATTTATAGAAATATCATGCAGCTTTTTGAAAATAATTCAGCAATAGATGCTGTAAGCCTTACAAATAGTCTAAAAAAAAATAAAGAACTTGAAAGTGTTGGTGGTGCATATTACATCACTGGTCTTTCCAATGAGGCTCCATCTCATGAAAATATTGAATATTATGCTTCAATTGTCAAAGAGAAATATGTACTAAGAACTATAATTGATGTTGCTAAGGAAATGTCATCTGAAGCTTTTAATGATCAATTGGATGTTAGTTCGATTTTAGATAAGGCAGAGCAAAGGTTATTTGAGATTTCACAGAAGTCTCAATTAAATAAATTTAGCGATGTAAACTCTATGTTAGAACAGGTTTTAGATAATTGGGCAAATAGAAAGAAAGGAGCATTGACAGGAATTGCTTCGGGATTTACTTATCTTGATAATATGCTTTCTGGATTTCAAAAATCTGACTTAATTATATTAGCTGGAAGACCATCTATGGGTAAAACAGCTTTAGCTTTATCTATGGCTAGGAACTCTGCAGTTAAATTTAAGCATAAAGTAGGTATTTTTAGTTTAGAAATGTCTAATCAACAACTTGCAGAGAGGTTGATAACTTCTGAAGCTAGAGTTGATAGTCATCTAGTCCGAACTGGTAGATTGCCAAAGAGTGAATGGAAAAACCTTGCAGCTGCAGCAGGAACTTTATCTGAAGCATCAATTTATATTGATGATTCAGCATCACTTAATATCCTTGAATTAAGGGCCAAAGCTAGAAAACTTAAATCAGAAAAAGATATTGATATAATATTCGTAGATTATCTTCAATTATTAAATCATGGTGGTAGATCTGAAAGTCGGCAACAAGAAATTTCATTTATTTCAAGGTCTTTAAAAGCATTAGCTAAGGAGCTTGATATACCAATCATTGCATTATCTCAGTTGTCTAGAGCAGTTGAAAGTAGGTCAGAGCAGAGGCCTATAATGTCAGACTTAAGGGAGAGTGGTGCAATTGAGCAAGATGCAGACATTGTTTTATTCATTTATAGAAAATTTGTTTATTCAAAAGATGAGCTTGATCGGGGCTTAGCTGAGATAATTATAGCTAAGCATAGAAATGGTCCGACAGGAAATGTTGATCTGGCTTTCTTCGATAATTTTGCCAAATTTGATAATCTTGATTATAGACATCAAGATGTTGATATCCCCTCTTAAAAAATGGTTATAAATACGATTAAAAATTTCATGTCTGGAGATGGGACATTCTCTAATAGTGATTTTTCCCAAATTTTATCTAATCTTTCTTTAGATCATAATGATTCTGAGGATAAAAATGATATTGAAATGATAAAAAATGCCTTTCATATTGGTTATTCTGCACATAAAGGACAACTTAGAAAGTCTGGTGAGGAATATTTTACTCATTGCATAGCTGTTGGCCTACAACTCTCAACCTGGAATATGGATCGAGATGTTGTTATAGCTGGACTGCTTCATGATACCCTCGAGGATACAAGTTTAACTAAAGAAGATATTATCACTCATTTTAATAATGATATTGCTAATCTAGTAGAAGGAGTATCAAAGTTATCTGATATAAAATTTAATAGTAGAGAACAAAAGCAATTAGAAAACTTCATGAAAATGTTTCTATCCATTGCAAAAGATATAAGAGTTGTAATAATAAAATTTGCAGATCGATTACATAATCTAAGAACATTAAATCATCTTCCATTAATGAAGAGAACTAGAGTTGCAAAAGAAAGTAGAGATATATTTGCACCCCTTGCTCATCGATTAGGTATGAATAATGTTAAATCAGAAATGGATGATATTATTTTTCAGACATTAGAGCCTAAAACACACAAAGAGATAAAAAAGAAAGTAAGAGATTCTAAAACAAAAAGAGAAAACTATATAAGTAAATTTATTTATCCGATAAAAAAAGAATTAGATAAAATAGGTCTTGATGCTGCTGTTTATGGAAGGGCCAAAAACCTATCTTCCGTATTTTATAAAATGCAGAACCGTTCAAAAGATTTTGATGAAATCTTTGATCTATTTGCAATAAGAATTATTGTTTCTGAAAAAGATGCCTGTTATGTTGCTCTAGGTCTTATTCATGAATTATACAGACCAGTTCAAGATAGATTTAAAGATTATATCGCCACACCAAAAAGAAATGGATATCAATCTATTCATACTACAGTGGTTGGAGAATCTGGAAAAATGGTCGAAGTTCAAATTAGGACTGAAAGAATGGATAGAACTGCTGAAATCGGTATTGCAGCTCACTGGAAATATAAGGACACCAGTAAATCTCCTTCATCTGAGAAAGAGAAAGATATAAATAGGCACTTAAAATGGTTACGGGAATTGATAGATAACCTTCAGAATGAAGATAAAAATCCCAAAGAGTTTTTTAAGTTATTAAAAATTGATTTATTTCAAGATGAAATATTTGTTTTTACGCCTGAAGGTGATTTAATACAGCTTAAAACTGGTTCAACTCCAATTGATTTTGCTTTTGAAGTGCATACTCAAGTTGGGATGCACTGTGTTGGAGCGAAAGTAAATTCTCAGATTGTTCCACTCAATACAGCATTGTGTAGTGGTGATAAAATTGAAATATTAACTTCAAAAAAACAAACACCAACACTAGCATGGCTTAAGATCGTTAAGACAGCAAAAGCAAAATCTCATATTAAAAAATGGGTAAATAAAGATAATAATGATAAATCTATAAAGCTTGGAAAAGAGCTTCTTGAAAAAATACTTAGAAGAGTAAAGCAAATACATATTTTAAAAGACATTGAAAAAAATCCAAATTTAATGGGAGTTAATTCTATTGATTTGATTTACTCTGAGGTTGCCAAGGGTCATATAACAACAAGAGATTTAATTTCTAAATATCTTCCTAGTCTTGATATTGAAGAAAAAGATGAGAGTCCAAGTTTAACCCAAAGATTTATTGATAAAGCTCGAGGTCAAACTAAAGGAGTTAAAGTAGGAGGTGTATCTAATACCCTAATTAATTTTGGTAAATGTTGTAACCCGATCCCAGGAGATGAAGTTGTTGGATATATTACTCGCGGAAAGGGAGTAACTGTTCATAGAAGTAATTGCTCTAATATTCCCACTTCTGATTCTGAAGATCGTTTTGTTGATGTTAATTGGGATATAAAATCGGATACATCATACTTAGTAAGATTAAATATCACAGCATCTGATAGAAAACATCTATTAAAAGATATTTCTGAAAAAGTATCATTATTAAATATCTATATTCAAAGTATTGATATGAGTGCTAATGATGGTTTTGCCACATGTATATTAATTGTCCAAGTTAGGGATACACGACAGCTAGATAGATTATTAAGAAAACTAAAACAATTAACTAACATTATCTCAATAAAAAGAAGATGAAAAAAATTACATATACTAAAAAAGATATCATAAAAAGGATTACATCTAATACTAATATCTCAATAGATGAATCAAGGGTCATGCTTGAAACTGTAATCGATACATTTAAACAATATTTCTTAAAGCCAGATAAAAATTTTAGAATAGAAATAAGAAATTTTGGAGTTTTTGAAATGAAGCCTACAAAGCCAAGGAATAAAGCTAGAAATCCAAAAACTCTTAAATTGTTTAAAGTTCCAGCTAGAAGGAAGTTGACATTTAAGCCTGGAAAAGATATAAAAATGGAGTTAAATAAAGAAATAAAGTGAATCGTGCACTTGGAATTGATTATGGTGATACAAGAATTGGAATAGCTTTATCTGATCCACTGCAAATTATTACAAAACCATATATAACTCTTAAAAATAATTCAGATTTTTTTGTTAAGCTTGAAAGTATAGTTAATGAAAAAGAAGTAAAAACAATTGTAGTTGGATATCCATATGGTATGAAAGGTCAGATCACAAAGCAAACAGAGAAGGTAGATATATTTATAGATAGACTTAAACAAAATATTGATATAGATGTAGTTAAAGTAGATGAAAGGTTAAGTTCTAAATCAGCAGAAAATTTACTTAAGAAGCAAGGCTTTAAAACAGGACATAATAAATCAATGATTGATGATACCTCAGCTGCAATTATCCTCCAGGAGTATATAGATAGTAAATGATTATTTTATCTGCTATTTTAATGGCCATATCTCAGCATCCCATAGGCTATGGATTTCTTGCTTTTTTCTCAATTATTCCAATAATTCCATTTCTAATTAAGTTAAAGTCGTATCAAAAGGCTTTATGGAATGGTTTTTTATGGGGTTTTACATATAATTTTTTTACAGTATTTTGGATAGCAACTAATATAGGCACTACTCAAATTATTGCACTTATTACAATGATTCTGTCTGTATTAATCTTATCAGTCACTCCTATGATAATATTTTTTTTATGGTGTGCGTTAAATAGAAGAAAAATTAGTCTATTATTTTTATCGTTTGTATGGCCATCAGTAGAACTAATACGATCTTATGGCTCACTTGGATTCCCATGGGTATCAATTTCAAATTCATTGGTTGAGTATAATAATATCATTCAATTAATTGAATATATTGGTATGTATGGTTTAAGCGCTTTAATTATTTTAATTAATATTCTAATCTACAATTTAATTTTAACAAGAAATTTAAAATCAATACTTGTTCTATTTTTAACTTTATCATTATCTATTTTAATTGGAGTTTTGATTAAGACTAATTTTGAATTAGATAAAGATAAAAATTTAAAAATTGCAGTTATTCAACCAAATATTCATTTGTCTGAGAAATGGTCTACGGGCTCACAAAGTAAAATTATGAATAAAATAATTTCTCAGAGTCAAGAAGCTCTAATTGAGAAACCTGATTTACTTGTTTGGCCAGAGACGAGTGTAATTTCTTATCTTATTCAAAGAGATAAATATAATTATAATAAAATCAAATCATTATTAGATGGAAATACGACTAAGCTAATAGCAGGTATACCCTATTATGATAGTTCGAATAATAAAATTCGCTATTATAATTCAACTGGATATTTTGATGGCTCAGGACTTATTGGTCTATATCATAAAATTCATTTAGTCCCAGGAGCTGAATATGTCCCATTTTCAAAATACCTAAACTCTTTAGAAATATTCAATTTTGGAATGGGAAATTTTTCTCATGGTCAAAGCTATGAGTTATTTGATGTAAATGATTATAAATTTGCAGCTATGATCTGTCTGGAATCAATATTTCCATATCTATCTAGAAATTTTGTTGCTGATGGCGCAAACTTTTTAGTTTATGTAGTTAATGATGGATGGTATGAAAGTGCCCCAGAGCCGCAGCAACATGCTTCGCGTTCTATTTATAGAGCTATTGAAACACGTCGCCCAATTATAAGATGTGCTAATACAGGAGTTTCAATGATAATTGATCAATTTGGGAACATTACGCATCAATTAGAATTAAATAATAAGGGTAATATTGTAGAAGAAATTAATCCATCAACCAAAATGACCTTTTATGTTAAATATGGTGATATTTTTATTTACTTTATGATGTTATCTATAATGTTATTATTATTTAAAAAAGTTAGATATGAAGATTATATATAAAAAATTAGTAATTATACTTTTATTAAGTACTCTGTTTTCACAGTTAAATGCAAGGGGTGAGGTTATGCGCTCTATGATTTTTCCTGGATGGGGAGAATTGAAGATGGAAGAGTCTAAAAGAGCAACTATATTCATGGCTACAGATTTATCTATTATTGCTACTTTTCTTTTGGGTAAAAGTTTTAACAGATGGTATATTGATAAATATTTAGCCTATGGAACACTTTATGCTAGTGCAGATATGAATGGGAAGGACTATGCATATATAGTAAATATGTCAAATTATGATTCTATGGATGATTACAACCACTCTATGATGATACAGCATAATGCAAATGCTTTTGATGATATTTACACTGATCAAGAAAATAATTGGGAGTGGGATAGTACAGCAGATAGAAATAAATTTAATGATTTAAGAGAGAATAGCTTAATTGCAGAGAAAATTGCTGAATTCGCAGTAGCAGGACTAATTCTAAACAGAGTTGCATCAGCAATTGATATACTTTATTTAAAAAACACAAAATCAAATTTAGGCTTGAATGCTTTTATTATACCCGAAAAAAATGATGGAGTGTCCTTAAACGTTTCTTTTTCCTTTAAATGATATTTAGATTTATTGTAATTAATTTATTTAAATTAAGTGACTATGCCCACGTAGCTCAGCTGGATAGAGCAACGGACTTCTAATCCGTAGGT
>CENX01012927.1_pt1 | contig 18591 bp, 19 predicted proteins | sample 361321 | NCBI WGS metagenome assembly CENX01 (sample SAMEA2619678, study PRJEB7988) | marine metagenome | isolation source: saline water (ENVO:00002010), including | reverse complement strand
GGTCCATCGCTACCTATGATTTTAGGCTTAGATGAACAACCCGAATTAAATAAAGACAGAAAATTAATACCTCTTGATCATTTACAAATGAAAGTTATGAGTTTCGGTTTTATAAGCGGTAATCAATCGCCCACTATATGGAGAGGTCCACTTGTTGCAAGAATGACAGAACAGTTTTTTTACGATGTAGTTTGGGGTGAACTTGATTATCTTATATTAGACCTGCCACCAGGAACTGGTGACATACAATTAACTCTTACTCAAAAATTAAAAATGGATGGAGCGTTAATTGTTACTACTCCCCAAGATATTGCTCTTGCTGATGTAAAAAAAGGGGCAGACATGTTTAGAAAGGTCAAAACTCCAGTTTTGGGAGTAATTGAAAATATGTCCGGTCTTTTTTTGGAAGGAAGACTAAATGAGGGAAGCGATTTAACGATAGAGGGTCAACAAGTCACATTGCGTGATGATGGTAGCTTTACTATACGTATGGACTTATTTAAAAATGGTGGAGGCAAAACAGAAAGCGATCGGTTGGGAGTTCCACTCTTAGGGCAGATACCAATATCACAAGATATTATGGAGACAACTGATTCTGGGAAGCCTATAGTAGAACTTCATCCTAATTCTCATCCAAGTAAACTATATAAAGAAATAGCTGAGAATGTAATTGACCAAGTAGATGTTTAACTATTTTTTGCACTCAATTGTGCTAATATTTTTAGGATACTCATCAATTTATCCAATTTTATTTTGGACAACTCCTTTAAAAAAAATCGAATTAGGCTTTTACAGGTTCAATCTTGGTAAATGCTGCATTATAGGTTCACTGGCTGTATCAGCATATCATTTCATATCAACAGACCTGTTTACTGAATTAGTCATGTGGTTATGGCTGTTTTTATTGATCATAATGACCGCTTTCTATTGGAATAAAAACAAAATACATAATTTTGTTATCACTTTGATATCAGCGCTTGGTATTTATTCTTTATTGAATATTTTACCTAATATTTTTGAAAATGATATTTTGTTAATGGCTTCCTTTTCTATTATCATTGGATCATTAATCACTGCAGGAGTTTTTTTTAGCATGATATTAGGCCACTGGTATTTAAATGTCATTGCTCTACCAATTTCACTACTTAGAAAATCTATAATAATACTTTCGATATCTCTCATAATTAGAACTATTTGGGATGTTTATTTTTTATCAGTAAATCAATATGTAGATGCTTATGGTATAGTAAAAAATAGCTGGTCATTTCTTTTTGATTTTGACGGGATATTGCTTTTGGTAGCATTTTTTATGGGAAATATCTTCCCAATTTCTATTAACTATTTTGTTTGGAAAACTCTTCAAGTTCAAGCAACCCAGAGTGCTACTGGATTAATTTATGTTTCAATAATTTCTGTACTTTTTGGTGATATAATTTTTAAATATTATTTATTGCAGTATGGTTTTCCACTTTGAACGATATAAATAAAGACTACTTTATTGATCAGAAAAATCCTAAATGCCCAGCCTGCGGATGTAAGCATTTATACAAAAAAAAAGATTTTAATCAGACCTTAGGATGTTTAATTATTTTAATTGGAGCAATTTTTGTTCCAATTACTTATGGATTAAGCCTCGTCTTGCTGTTTCTTTTGGATCTTTTGCTATATAGCAGAATTAAAGATTCAGTCGAATGTTACAGATGCAAGACAGAATATAAAAATATCATCGTACCCAGAAATATAGAGAGTTTTGACCACCATATAGCTGAAATTTATGAAAATGACTAATTGAGATTAATTATTCATTAGCATTGTAATAAGCACTAATTTCGCAACCAAATAAAACATTATTAAAAATCGTGAAAGATGTACTAACAGATAAGGTTTCAGCAAATGGGAACCTGCCTAAACATATTGCAATCATTATGGATGGCAATGGAAGGTGGGCTAGGCTCAAAAATCTGCCTCGAGCAGCTGGGCATAAAGAAGGGATAAATTCTGTAAGAGAAATTGTTCGTGTTTGTGGTGAAATTGGAGTATCTCATCTTACACTATATACTTTTTCCAGCGAAAATTGGTCACGACCAAAAACAGAAGTTTCCGCAATAATGAAGCTATTGTTGTCAACGATAAAAAAAGAAATTAGAAATTTAGATGATAATAATGTCAAGCTTTCAACAATCGGAAACCTTAAAGAGCTGCCAAGTGAAACTCAAAAAAATATTTTAGATGGTGTTAAAAAAACAAAGTCAAATACTGGTTTAAATTTGATTTTAGCATTAAGCTATGGAAGTAGACAGGAACTGATAAGGGCTATCAAGCGTATATTGACAAGAGTTAAGGAATCAAATTTAGTAATTGATAATATTGATGAAACTTTATTGAACGCAGAACTCTACACGGCAGATATTCCCGATCCTGACCTAATAATTCGAACAGGTGGAGAGTACCGATTAAGTAATTTTTTATTGTGGCAGTCAGCATATTCTGAATTATTGATATCAGAAACTTTTTGGCCTGATTTTCGTGAAAGCGACCTATTAAATAGTATCGCTGACTATCAAAATAGACAAAGGAGGTTTGGGCAAACTGCTGACCAGGTAAAATTATGAAATTTTTATTAACAATATTTACAAGTGCTGCTCTTGTTGCACAAAGCCAACCATCATTTAATCTGAATGAGGTCCAAGTTTTGGGAAATACTTCAACAAGTAATAATATGGTCTTGTATTCTGCTGGACTGCAAAAAGGTCAAACCGTTACAGCAGAAGACTTTAGAAGAGCAGTAAAGCGATTATGGGATTTGGGTGTATTTAGCGACGTTCAGATTGAATTTAACAATGAATCTTCTGATGGAATTTCCATCACTATCAATGTAACCGAATCTCCGGTTTTAGCAAAAATTGAAATTATTGGAAATAAAAAAATTAAAGATAAAAAAGTAAAAGAAGTTTTATCATACAGAGTTGGAATGAGAATAAAACCCAACTTTTTAAATAGCTCCATCAACAAAATTAAGAAGCTATATAGGGAAGAGGGATATTTTCTTGCGGATATTCAGGCTTCAATGAAAAAAATAGGTGACGAATCTAAACAAAGAAATAATGTTGTCTTTACAATAGATGAGGGTAAAAAGATGAAAATTAAAGACATTGTTTTTTCTGGAATCGGCAACAATAATTTTGGCTGGCTGGCTTCTAAAAAGTGGATTCCTATGCCTAATGCCATTAGATCAAAGATGACAATTTTAAAACTTAGACGTCAACTAAAAGATACAAAAATACGAACTTGGTGGAGATTTTGGGCATCAGCGTTTGACAAAAAGAAATTTGATGAAGACATTGAAGCGTTAAAAACTTTTTACAAAGATGAGGGGCACAGAGACTTTACAGTTTTCTCAGATAGCGTCTATTATGATAAAAAGAAAAAAGGTCTCGTTGTTATGATAGAAGTAGAGGAAGGGGAAAAGTACAAATTTAGAAATTTTTCTTGGGAAGGAAACTCTCTTTATGATGAAGGAATGCTCCAGAGTGCTTTAAATCTTAACAAAGGTGATATATTTAGTCAGTCTGGATTTGACAAATCTGTGTACCAGGATGTACAAAGTCTTTATATGGATAGGGGATATCTTTATAGCAATATAGAACCTTTCTTCACTCCTGTTGGAGATGATTCAATGGATGTTCATTTTTCAGTCACCGAGAATAATAAAGTGTATGTTAGAAACATAAATATTTATGGAAATTCAAAAACAAGAGAAAATGTAATTCGCAGGGAATTGGATGTATTTCCTGGGGACCTATTTAGGCGAACATTGTTGCAGAGAAGTATGAGAAAATTACATGTACTTAATTACTTTGATCCAACATCTTTAGCTCCAAATGTTGTTCCTGTTGACGAGGACGAAATAGATTTAGATATTACACTTCAAGAAAAATCATCGGATAGAGCTAGTGCAAACATTGGTGTGTCTGGAATGTATGGGATGACAGGTGGTGGAAATCTTGAATTCAACAATTTTAGAGGAAAAGGTCAAATTCTTTCATTTGGTTTTAATGTTGGAACCCAGGTATCTATGGGTAATTATTACGGTAGACCTGGAAAATATGAAAGCTTTCAAGTTCGCTTTGTAGACCCAATGTTTCGTGATACACCTAATAGAATCGGCTTTTCGCTTTTTTACACATTTAGAGGCGCTGGGAATTCATACTATTTTTATCCATTTAATCAGCTTTCTCGCGGGGGTTCCATCCAGTGGGGTAGAAGATTAAAATGGCCAGACGATTATTTTAGAGCATTTTGGGATTTAAGAATCAGGGAGGCTCAATACTTTAGTGATGATGAAGCGCTATTAAGTGAATATGTTGGAGATTTTAGGAAGTCTACAGGAATTAGTCTAACTCAGAATTTAAGTAGAGATAGTCGCGACAGAGCAGAGTTTCCAACAGAAGGTTCTAGCGCTACACTTACTTCAACATTTTCTGGTGGATTCTTAAAGGGTGATGAGCATTATCATAAGCATTTATTGAATTTAGATTGGTATACTCCAACCGTATGGAAATTTGTATTAACCAGTTCTCTAAAAATTGGCACTATCAAGATGCTTAAGGTAAATAATAGGAGCTATACTTATATTCCGCCTTATGAGAGGTTCATTATGGGTGGAAATGGTATTCCATATGGAACAATGCTTCGTGGATACCCTGATAACTCTATAGGGCCGCTGACTACACAGGGTCGAGGCAGTGGAGGAAATACTATGATAAAGTACACAACTGAGTTTAGATTTCCTTTCTCTGAAAATCCTGTAGTTTACGCGATGTTATTTGCTGAAGCTGGGAATGTTTGGCAAGATACTCGATTGATGAGCATGCTTCAGTATGAAAGAACAAACCCATTAGACCTAAAAAGGTCAGCTGGCGTTGGAATAAGATTTTTTATGCCAATGATTGGAAAGCTGGGATTTGATGTTGGTTATGGTTTTGACGATATCACTGGAAATGGTGAGCCCCAAGGTTGGGAGTATACAATAATTTTTGGAAATTAAATTTAATTTAAGGAGGAAAATGTGATTACGAGAAAAATCACAGCTGCTATTTTTGCTATTCAAATAATATCTTCAATTTTGTTTGCTCAAAATAAAATTGGATTTGTTCAATCTGACAGAATACGTTCTGAGTATGAAGAATTCAAAGATGCCGAAGCCCAACTACAGTTAGAGTATAGGCAGGTAAATATGCGATATAATTCAATGATTGTTGAATTAGATAGCATAAAACAGTCTTTTGAGACACAACGTTTAATGAGCAGTCCTGAGTGGAGAAAAGAGAAAGAAGCAGAGATAGTAGCCCGGGAACAAACTATTCAGAAATTTCAAGTTACTATGGTGGGACCTGAAGGTGAGCTATATAGAAGACAGGCACAGCTAGAATTTGATATTTTGTCTAAAGTTAAACGTGCTGTTGACAAAATAGCTGCAGCTAAAAAGATAGATTTTATCATTGATGGTTCCACATCACTTTTATATGGAAACCCAACTTATGATTTGACAGATGATGTTTTACTTGAATTAAGAAAGTATAGTGTTTCCGATAAGAAAAAATCGAACAACAAAGACTAAATTACTAAAAAATGACATCCCTTAGAGAGCTTGGCATTCTTATTGATGCTAAAGTGGTTGGCAACCCAGAGATAATGATTGATGGAGTTTCATCACTCGACGATGGAAAAGCTTCTACAATTTCATATTTATACAGCAAAAAATATGAAAAATTTATTGATTCTACTGAAGCAGCAGCAATTGTGGTTTCAGATAAATCATTCCTTAATAATAAACATGGGCTGGTTGTCAAAGATCCGCGGTTGGCCTTTGTAAAAATTCTTGATTATTTCTCAGAAAAATCAGATGAATTTATTGGCATAGATAAATCTGCACAGATTTCAACTTCATCCAAGATTGGGACGAACGTCAATATTGGCCCGAATGTCGTAATTGGAGAAAAAGTATTTATTGGTGATAATGTTACAATTGGAGCTAATAGTGTAATAGGCGCTCAATCATGGATAGGTATCAATTCTAAGATCTACTGCAATGTGCATTTATACCAAAATTCAATAATTGGATCTGACTGTATTATTCATTCTGGTGTAGTAATTGGTGCAGATGGCTTTGGATTTATATCATCAAAAGATGACCATGTTAAAATACCCCAGCTAGGAAAGGTTGTTATTGGGAATAACGTTGAAATTGGTGCAAATTCCACCATTGATTGTGGAACGATTGGAGATACTACAGTAGGTGACATGTGTAAACTTGATAATGGTGTTCAAATTGCCCACAATGTTTCTGTAGGCAAAGGATGTCTTTTAACAGCGCATGTTACAATTGCTGGAAGTACGAAAATTGGTGAATTCTGCGCTTTTGGCGGACAGGCTGGTGCAATAGATAACGTAACCATTGGCGACAGAGCAGTTTTTGCCTGTTACACTGCCGTAACTAAAGACTTGCCAGGGGGGAAAATGTATTCTGGGGCGCCGGCTAGGGAAATCCAAGAGAAAAACAAGAGAGACGCTCTTTATTTTGACGTTAAAAGATTAAAAAAAAGATTAATTAAAATAGAAAATAAATTGAAGAATTAGTTGTGAGTTTTATCAAAAATCAAAGAACAATTGGAAAAGAAGCATCATGTGTAGGAATCGGTCTGCATACCGGAGTTGAGTCAAAAATAACGTTTAAACCTGCGCCTGAAGATTTTGGAATCCGTTTTAAACGGATGGATGTTGAGGGTTGTCCCGAAATCAAAGCAGACATCGATCATGTTGTGGATATTTCAAGAGGCACAACTATTGAAGAAAATGGGGTTAGGATTCATACAGTTGAGCACGCACTTGCTGCTTGCGTTGGTATTGGGCTAGACAATGTTTTAATTGAGTTAAGCGAAAAAGAACCTCCAATCATTGATGGAAGTGCAGCTGATTATGTTGAAGCATTATTAAAGGCGGGTATGGTAAAACAAAATGTGCCAAAAAACTATCTCCACATTGATGAAGCTGTTGGCTATACAGATGCTAAGCGTGGCGTTGATATTCATGTAATGCCTTCAGATCAGTTCAGAGTAACGTTTATGGTTGATTACGATAACAAAACACTAGGCACCCAGTTTACAACACTGGATGAAGTAGAAAAGAATTTTGCTAAGGAGATTGCCCCTGCTCGAACTTTTTGCTTTTTAAGTGAGATTGAGCATCTTAAAGAAGAAGGGCTTATTAAAGGAGGAAATTTAGATGGCGCTGTTGTGATTGTTGATAAAGAGATTGATAATGCTGAAGCTGAAAAACTTGAAAAACTTTTTGGGATAAAGAAAGAGATTAGTTTGGGATCAAATGGTACGCTCGGTGGTACAGAGTTTAGATTTGACAATGAGCCTGCGCGACATAAGGCATTGGATCTTATTGGAGATTTAGCCCTGTTGGGTATGCCGATTCAAGGACATGTTATTGCTTCAAAAAGTGGCCACGCAGCAAACGTTGAGCTCGTCAAAGAAATTAAGAGAGTGTACAAAGATAAAATTAAAAAACAGAAGTATCCTTCTCAGCTTGGCTCCAAAACAGCATTTGATATTAATTCAATTATTCAGCTCTTGCCACACAGATATCCTTTTGTCTTGGTTGACAGAATAGTCAATATTACTCCTGGAGAAAAATTAACCGCCTATAAGAATGTTTCAATAAATGAACCTTTTTTTCAAGGACATTTTCCTAATCAACCAGTTATGCCAGGAGTTCTTGTGCTTGAAGCTATGTGTCAAGCCGGGTGCTTTTTAGTCCTTAATAGTGTGGATGAACCCATGCAGAAAAATATGTTCTTCTCTTCATTGTCAGACTCGCGATTTAGACACCCCATAATACCAGGAGACCAGGTAAGACTTGAGATGGTTCTTGTAAAGTTCAGGTTAGGAACTGCGCTTCTTGAAGGTAAGGCATACGTTGATGACAAGCTTGTTGCTGAAGGAAAGCTCAAAGCAACAGTCGTTGATCGCCAAGGAGTTTAAATCAAATCTCAATCCACCCAACAGCTTTAGTATCGTCTAAGGCCTCGATAGGTCAAAATGTATCAATAGGTGCTTATTCAATTATTGAAGACGGTGTAGAAATTGATGATAATTCATCAATAGGAAATCATAATACCATTTGCACTGGTACAAAAATTGGGACAGGGTGCAGGATATATCACAATAATTCAATAGGTGAAATTCCCCAAGATTTAAAATATGATGGTGAAGATACACAAACACTCATAGGTAATAATGTTATCATCAGAGAGTTTGTTACTATTAACAGAGGAACCTCTGCGTATGGAAAAACTGTTGTTGGTAATGATGTTTTACTTATGGCTTGCACCCATATAGCTCACGATTGTATTGTTGGGAACAATGTAATCATGGCTAATATTGCTACACTAGGAGGTCACGTTGAAATTGGGGATTGGTGTAATATAGGCGGTGGCGCTATGATACATCAATTTGTTAAAATTGGTAGGCAATCACTTATTGGTGGGGGATTTTCTGCAAAGCAAGACGTGCCACCCTTTATCATTGGAGCAGGAATTCCGCTTAGATTCGTAGGAATTAATAAAACTGGACTTGAAAGGAGAAAATTTTCTGAGGAAGTTAGAGCTTTGATTAAAAAAACCTATAGAACTTATTTTAAATCAAAACTCAACAGGGGTGATGCCCTCAAGAAAATAAAAAATGAAATCTCTCAAATTGATGAGGTAAAAGAGATAGTAAGCTTTATCGAATCAAGCAGTCGTGGTATAATTTAACTTTCTTTAAGCTCAAAGTTATGCGCTTTACTTTCTGCCTTATTCTCCCATCTTTAATTTTTGCAGAGTCTAGCGCTTTAACCACAAGTCAACCAAACAGCATTTTTAATCTAAATAATCAAGACGAGGAAAAAGGGTATGTTAGAAATGCTACAATAGCATCAACAGTTTCTTCGCACATTCAAATTGGAAATAGTAAAAATATAGGCATAGCAAGTTTTTTGATTTCAGCCAACGAGAGTGCAAATCTTAATCTGGTTCCAGTTTTACTTGGAAGTATAAAAATTTCTTGGAACCTTGTGCTTACTGGAAGAACGTCAGCATTTTCTGACGAAAATAAAGCAATAAATATTTATGGATGGGGCTTATCATATAAACCAGGCCAAGAAGATAAAATATCCCCATGGACTGTTAGGGTAAACTCAGGAACCTATAGGTCTTTTAATATGATTAGATCTTCTTCTTTCAGCCTATCTCTTAGTCGAAATATATCTTTGAAAAATTTTGATATATTATTGGGATTTTCATCAAACAATGTCAATGGTATAAACTATCAAGATAATCAAAATATAGTTTCCCAAAATTTTAAATATAATTTTAACACAATCATCTTTGGAACTACGGTAGGTTTTATGGGTATAAAAATTTTACCAAGCATTAATTATAACTCAGATGATTTAACAATGTTAATTGGTTTGCAAAAAGAATTTTAATGAAAAAAATAACCATACTAGGCTCAACAGGATCAATAGGGGTAAATGCTTTAAATGTCGTTGATGATCAGCGAGACGATTTTAATGTAATTGGTTTATCTGCATATAAAAATAGCAAACTATTGGTTGAGCAGGTAAAAAAATATGAACCAGAGTTTGTTTCAGTCGTTGACCGTGAAGCTGCACGTCGCGTAGAACAAGAGCTGCTCACTTTTGGTGTCAAGATACTAAAAGGTAGAGAGGGTTTATTAGAACTGTCATCCTATGGAAATGTTGATTTGATGTTAAATGCTCTTGTTGGCTCTTCCGGAATGGAACCCACAATTAATGCTATAAGATCTAAGGTTGATGTTGCTCTTAGCAATAAGGAAAGCCTTGTAATGGCAGGGTCCATAATTACTAATTTAGCAGATAAAACAGATGTCAAAATTTATCCTGTTGATAGTGAGCATTCAGCTATTTGGCAATGCCTTGTTGGTGAAGACACCAAGGAAATAAATAAAATTATTTTAACAGGTAGCGGGGGTCCCTTTAGAGAGCTACCAATTGAAAAATTTAATACAATTACTCTTGATCGGGCACTAAACCATCCTAACTGGGAAATGGGAAAAAAAATAACCATTGATTCAGCCACCATGATGAATAAAGGACTTGAAGTTATAGAAGCCCAATGGTTATTTGATATGCCTACTGAAAAAATAAAAATAGTTATTCACCCTCAATCAATTATTCATTCTATGGTAGAATTCAAGGACAAGTCTATTAAAGCTCAATTAGGATTACCAGATATGAAAATACCCATCCAGTATGCCCTAACATACCCTTCGCACTGCGAAACTGATTGGGATGAACTTGACTTAACAGAAATTCAATCTTTAACATTTGAAAAGCCTGATTTTATAAAGTTTCCATGCATGAGACTAGCATTCGATGTTTTAAATACTGGAGGGACAGCTCCAGCTGTATTGAACGTTGCGAATGAGCAGGCAGTTTACAGATTTTTAAACCAAGAAATTAATTTCAATGAAATTCCTAGTATAATTGAAATGGCATGTGAAAAGCATGACTTTGTTTCAGAGCCATCTCTAGATGATATACTTAACATTGAGAAATGGTCCACAGATTTCGTAAAATCATATCATAGTAAAAGTTAAAATTATAAAGGTATAATTAATGACATACATTATTGCATTCGCTTTCTTAATAAGTATTTTAGTTTTTGTCCATGAGTTAGGACATTATCTTGCAGCAAGATCAATTGGGGTAAAAGTTGAAAGGTTTTCAGTTGGTTTTCCACCAAGACTCGGCACATTTACTTCAGTTCCAGGTGGATGGAAAGTCAACTTATTTTTCTTTAAAAAAGATAAAGAAGGATCGTATAAGTGGCAACCTGTTATAAGTACGAAGATAGATAGAGCAGGGAAAAAAGGTTCTGGCACTGAATATTGTTTAGCTATTATACCATTTGGAGGATACGTAAAAGTTGCAGGAATGATTGATGAGAGTATGGATACTTCATTTGAACATAAGTCGTATGAATTAATGAGTAAACCTAGATGGAAGCAGATATGGTTCATGAGCGCAGGTGTGTTAATGAATACCTTAATGGCATTTTTGATATATATGGGTCTCGCAATAAATAGCGGAGCTGTGCCTGTGTCTAACTTACCAGTGATAGGTCAAGTTATGGAGGGGGCTCCTGCAGAGAAGAGCGGTCTTCTCACAGGAGACATTATTAAATCTGTTGATGGAAAGAAAATTTCTTCATGGGAAAGTTTGGTATCTGAAATTTACCCACGACCAAACGAAGCTATAGAATTGAAATATCTTAGAGACGGTAGAGAAAATACGATTAATTTAACAACTTCATATCAAATGAATTTTAAAGGTGATACTCTAGGTCAAATTGGGATTCGTCAAGAATACAGACCATCTACATTTACAGAAAGTATAAATATTGCAACGCAAAGAACAGTTCAGGGTTTTGGTATGATTATATACAGCATCCAAATGCTAACCTCAGGTCAAGCAAAGTTTGATCAGCTTGGTGGACCAATAATGATTGGCCAGTTAGCTGGGCAGGCTTTTGAGTTGGGCTTAGGGTCTTACTTTGCTTTAATGGCGTTAATAAGTTGTAATCTTGCCTTCTTAAATATTCTTCCAATACCTGGACTAGATGGGGGTCATATATTTATAACTCTTATTGAAGGGGCAATAAGAAGACCCTTGTCATTACGAGTTAGAATGTTGATTCAACAAACCGGCACTTTGCTTTTATTGCTATTAATGATATCAGTAATGATAAATGATATAGGAAGATTGTTTGGTTAGTTTACTTCTTTGAGAAGTAGAGTAATAGAACCATACTGTAATTTCATCTGAATTTTTACAGGGAGCTTTTTTTTTGTTTCGCTAATCCAAATTCTCATATCACCCTTATTTTTAAATAGCTCTTTACCTTTCTGAAATGGCCTTATAACCTTAGATGAAAAAGTCCCCAATTCTGATTCTATCATATCGATCCCAGACATTTTTAAGTTATAACTTATTACTTTTTTCCCTTCGTAGGATGTAAACGTCATTATCTTGTCTGGCTTAATTTCAAATGTCCTAAGATAGTAAAACATAGAGTACGGTCCCCGAGCTTTAAAATTAATATCAATCACTTTATCTTTTGCTTTCGCAATAGACTTCTCATAATCAAAGACCACGTCTATTTGCTCTTTGTAAGTAGCTTGATTAATATTTTTCTTTAATCTATGTGTGAAATAGCTATTTTTATCTATCCAAACATCTATCTTGTCTTTGATAGGAAAAATTCTGTTTGCAAAACCTTTTGTTTGAGTAGTAAATGTGATTTTATAAGATTCAAACCCATTGATTTTCTCGATACCCGAAACAAACAATTCTGCTTCACCAACTTTTATCCCATTCCAATCAGCGCTATATCTTAACAGTTCTCCAATTTTGAATGGTGGTTCTCCAGCAAATATGTAAATGTGTAGTAAAAAAATTGATAAAAATATTTTCATTATCGAATTAATTTGAGTTTAGAGTTAACTAATTTGTAAACAGAAGAACCTTTAGAGTATGGCATTTTTCCAGCATCAATTATAAGGTCAATTTCATTATTAAATTTATCACTAATTAATTGAGGATCGTTTAAGGAATTTTCACCAGCTCTATTTACTGAAGTAGTGGTGATTGGAAAATCAAGACTTTTGCATAGATTGATTGGGTAATCGTGATGAGGTATTCTTACCCCAAGCGAACTATCTTTAGCTAAAATACTATCATCAACAATGTTATTTTTAATGGGTATGATGATAGTATTCGACTCTATCAAAACTTTTTTAGCTTTTTCAAAATCATCATTTTTAATATCAGACCATGATCGAACTATATCTAGTGACCATGCAATCACGCTGATTGGGGTTTCTCTTTTTTTGATTTCATTTAGTTTTTTAATAGCAGAGCTATTTCTTGCATCAACACCAAAACCATACAAAGTATCAGTGGGGTATACAATAATCCCACCATGAATAATTATATCCGATGCGAAGCTTATAGCATTTTTATCATTTACAGAAATTAACTTCATTGTATTAACTGTAATCTGATTTCCATTTTTTATGAAACCAAAAATAATGGTCGGGGAATTCAGATATTTTTAATTCAAGCATTTTAGTATATGCTTGAGTAATGGATTCAACTGATGATTTTTTATCCGCTTCTACTAATTCAAATGATATAGTCATATTCCCATTATCATCTAAAGTTCCAACAGAAAAAATTAGAGCTGCTTTTGTTTTAAGGTGAAATAATGCTGCACCTTTTGGAACAGATGTTTTTTTACCAAAAAAATCAACGAGAACACCTTTGTGCTTTGCATCTTGATCACTAGCAAGAATCAATATCTTATTTTGATTTAGAACTTTATAGGCCTCATTCAAAGATGAGCGCTTATAAATATGACCCATTCCGTAAGATTCCCTGGTTTCTCTAAAAAATAGATCGGATCCTTTGTTTGATTGTTTTTGAATAATACCCCAAAGTGGATAGCCATTATTTCCTAACCATGCTCCCCATTTTTCCCAAAGCCCAAAATGGCCTGTTACGAGAATAACACCTTTTTTTTGTTTTAAAGCGCTATCTAAAACATCCAAATTTTTTATTGTAAAATTTGATGCTTGAACAACTGCAGGAATTGATAGAAAGTCTATAAAGTTTTTAATCACAATACGATAAGACCCTTTTAGTTCTTTTTTTGCCCATTTAATATCACTATTCGGGAAGGATGTTTGAATATTTGCTAGGGCAACTTGTTTTCGAATAGGAATGAACTTGTATATAAACCCTGCTAATATATTAACATATAGACTTCTTCTCTTATCATCAACACTATTCAAGTGTCTAGATAAAAATCGAAGAAATTTATAGGTAAATCTTTCTTTGAAATTCATTTTTTGGTTTTAGTTACTAGTTTTGCCTAATTTTTGTATAAGGCTTTTTAAACTAGCTCTTTAAAGAGTTCAATTATTTGATCGTTTAGTTCAGCTTCGGTTCCGTCGTTATGAATAACAAAATCAGCAAGACTTGTTTTGTCCTCTTCGGGCCACTGAAAATCTATACGTTTTAATATTTCTTCCCTGGTAAGCGTATTTCTGTTCAAAGCTCTTTCCATTCTATGTTTTAACTGAGCAGTAACAACTATTACATAATCAAGGTGTGCATCATAACCAGATTCATATATCAAAGCAGCATCAACAATAAATAATTCATGTTTATGTTGATCAAGTATTTCGTTAAAACACTTATCGATAGAATTATGAATATGAGGGTGCACTACATAGTTCAGCCTTTGTTGATGGTCTTCATCTTGGAATGCAACTCTAGTTAGTTTTGTTTTGTCAACATTTGAATTTGCATCCATAATATCAGTACCAAACTCTTTAATTAATTCATTTTTAACCTCATTGCTACTATCGATGAGATTTTTTGCAGTACTATCTGCATCCAATACATATGCTCCAAGAGAATTGAAAAATTTACTTGCAGTACTCTTTCCACTTCCAAGTCCGCCAGTTAAACCTACTTTAAGCATTTCAGTTTAGTGCTTCCAATATTCTATTTTTAATTTCATTGATTTCTCCAATACCATCTATTTCTTTTAATAGTTTTTCGTCGTTATAAAAATTAACTAAAGGCGACGTCTGCTTCCAGTACACCTCTTGCCTTTGTTTGATAATTTCAGGCGTATCATCACTACGACCAGAATCTCGACCTCTTTTAATTAGCCTTTCAATGAGCTCATTCTCATTAGCAGTTAAGCTGACAACAGCATCAAGCTTTTGTGAATTATTCTTCAAAATATCATTTAGTCCCTCAGCTTGCGGTATTGTTCTTGGGAATCCATCTAAAAGATATCCATTCTGGATATTTGAATCAGATAATCTTGAATCAATAATATCCAATAGCACCTCATCAGGCACTAACGCACCTTGATCAATAAAAGATTTTGCAGTTTTACCAATATCGCTTTCGTTGTTGATTTCAGTTCTTAACATATCTCCTGTTGATAAATGTATAATATCAAAATAATCACAAATTAATTTTGCCTGCGTCCCTTTGCCAACTCCAGGTGGCCCTAAAAATATCAAATTCATTTTATACCAATATTAATTAAAGTAGAATTCCTGCTAAAGTTGCTGTTAGCCACGAAGCGAGTGCTCCTCCAATCATGGCTTTTGAAATTAATTGTGCAATATCTTTTCGTCTTTCGGGGGCTATCCCTCCAATTCCACCCAATTGAATTCCAATCGATCCAAAATTAGCAAAACCACAAAGTGCATAGCTAGCAATAATTGCAGCTTTTTCTGAAATTTGTTGATTATCAATCAACAGTTTTAGGTCCGAAAAAGCAACAAACTCAGTAAACACAATTTTTTTACCCATCAAAGATCCCACTAAGCCTGATTCATCCCATGGAATCCCCATAGTCCATGCAAGTGGACTAAATATTAAGCCCAGAACTGATTCTATGGAAAAACCCAGTATTGCTAAAAAATAATTTAACAAAGCTATGATAGAAATAAATGAAATTAGCATAGCTCCAACATTAACAGCCAGCTTAAGACCTACGACTGTTCCAGTCCCTAAGGCATCCATAGCATTTACGGTATTTTGATTTGAATTTATTTTGGTATTTATTGATTTAACATTCTCAGTCTCAGGGTAGATTATCTTGGCTATTACTAGAGCAGCAGGTGCTGACATAACTGAAGCTGACATTAGATGGCCAGCTATACCAGGAATCCCATCAAGCCACTTTGCATAAATTGCTAATACTCCTCCAGCAGCTGTAGCAAAACCACCAATCATGACTGCAACCAATTCTGATTTAGTCAAACCAGTAACGTAAGGTTTTATCATTAGCGGAGCTTCAGTTTGACCTACAAATATATTTGCACTCACGCTAAGCGTTTCGGCTCCACTAGTACGCATAGTTTTCTGCATCAATTTGCTAAAAATTTTGACAACAAACTGAATGACCCCATAGTGATACAAAATAGAAATAAGTGCAGAAAAAAATATAATTGTAGGTAGCAGTCTAAATGCCACACTTTCAAAAGCTGGATGGAAACCAATATTTTCAGCTTGAGAACCAAAAACAAATTCACTTCCTTTGTCAGCAAAACCAATTAATCTATTAATGATTCTATCTACATATGAAAACAGAGGTTTCCCGATTGGTGTCTTTAATATTAATAGCGCAAAAACAAACTGGAGCCCCAGCCCCCACAGTATTGTTCTATAGTTTATCGCCTTTTTATTTTCTGATAAGAGATAGGCAATCCCTAGTAAAGCACCTATACCAATGATACCTGTAAACTGATTCATAGATATAATTTAGTTTAAATTTTTATCAATTTCATTTTTGATTAAGGCAATCGATTTATTTTTATTCTTATGTAAATCAATCACAATATCAGCATATTTAATACTTGGAGCAATATGCTTATCAAACATAGGGCGGACAGAATTTGAATACTGCTCCATTATCGAATCAAACGTTCTGCCTCGTTCACCAACATCTCTTCTGATTCTACGAGACAACCTTACTTCATCTGGAGTATCGATAAAGACCTTGAGATTGATTAAGTCAATTAATTTAGGATGTGAAAAAAGAAGTGTCCCATCTAAGATAATTACTGGGTTAGGCTTTATTATTTGAAAACCACTTGAACGAATGTGTTGGGAAAAATCATAAATTGGAATTTTTACACTTTTTCCCTCAACAAGTGTACGTACAACTTGAATGAATAATTCAAAATCTATTGATGAAGGTTCATCAAAATTATGACTACCTCTCTCATCAAAAGAAAGGTGTGATAAGTCTTTATAAAATGAATCTTGACTGATAAGACATGCTACCCCTTTTTGACATTCCCCAATCAACTTCTCGGAAATGTATGTTTTTCCGGAACCACTTCCTCCTGAAATCCCTACGATGTATGACGGTCTTTTTTTTGTCAATTAAAACTACTCTTTAAATGAATTAAACCACTCTAGAGCTTTTGAGTAAGATTCAAAAATTGAACTTGAATGATTGCCTCCATCAATTGTGATTAAATCTATGTCTGCTCCATTTGTCTTTAGACTTTCCAAGGCAATAATAGAATTATTATAGTTCACTTCTTCATCCTCAGATCCATGAAATAGTCTTATTGGGGCTTTGGGAAACCAATCAATCAAACTGTTTTCTTTAAAACTCTTTTTTAGTTCAAGCTCACCATTACCTAAAAATTGAATTAAAAATTCTTCAGCAAATAAATCTTTTATCTTCATAGTTAAATAGTTATTTGCCTCTGTAATGCTTTTTGATCCATCCATTAAGGATGGTATTACCTCAGCATACGGACTTTGAAATAAATCACTAGCTGGTCTATTTAACTTTTCAATTTCATTATAAGACATATACGTAAAAGATATATACCCTGGCTGGGGATAGCTATCTATGGAAAGTATTCGATTGCTTGAGAATGACATATCATATGGTCCAGCCATTGGAGCACTTGCAGTTAATTTAAATTCTTCAGAATACTTTTCTTCGATCAATCTATGTGTTGCCATTGTTACATATCCCCCCTCAGAGTATCCAGCGACAAATAATTGCTCATTATAACCTATCCCTCTTTCACACGCAAAATTCTTAATAGCACGTATCTTATCAACTACCGCCTCAGCCACAAACTTGTGAACATAAGGATGCACCACATCATCAGACACTCCTAATCCAAGTAAGTCAGGAGATGATCCAATATATCCTACGGATGCCATGAACATGGAATCAAATCCTCTCAAGGGTATAAGTGATGCGACATTAGATCTTTTAGATTCAGTACCATGCTGACCAGAGTAAATGGGAAATTTTTGACGTCCATCAATTTTTGGAATGTAAATCGCTCCAGATGCATGGCGTATTACATTGTTCCAATCAATGGTTTGATAAACTATACTATATACTTCAACATCGTTTTCAGGAATTACCCCAATATCAATATTGTTATCAATTAGAAAATCAGAAAGAAATGAAGATGAAATATCCCCTAAAGGCAACACGGATATTATCTTTCCTCTACCACTAGTTTCAGGGTAGCATTCCGAGCTTTTGTTATCATCGCAGCTAATTAATAAAAGATAAAAGAAAAATATGAATACCCTTTTTTTTATTTTCATCATCTATTCAAAGCGAATATGTTTGAATGCTTGATTTAGCATTACGCCCGCAACAAATCCTCCAATGTGCGCGAACCATGCTACTCCACCAGTGGTGTCAAACCCCAAGCTTGTTAATCCGCTTGTCAGCTGATTAAAAAACCAAAAACCAAGAACAAACAAAGCTGGTATTCTGAAGGTTGTAAAAAAGATAATAATAAATGCAAAAACATGAACATTCGCATTGGGAAATCGTATCATATACATTCCAAGAACACCAGCTATTGCTCCCGAAGCACCAACCATTGGGATTGTTGATCCTGGATTAATTAGTAG
>CENX01212554.1_pt1 | contig 18715 bp, 16 predicted proteins | sample 361321 | NCBI WGS metagenome assembly CENX01 (sample SAMEA2619678, study PRJEB7988) | marine metagenome | isolation source: saline water (ENVO:00002010), including | reverse complement strand
TTAAACACTATATAAAAATGATTACTAAGAAAAAATCAAGCAATCCTGTTCTGGCTTGGATCCAGAATGAGGATAATATGAACGTAATTTATGGTCTAGGTGCCGCTGTTGTAATACTTGGAGCTCTATTTAAATTACAAGGCTGGCCTGGTGCAAACATAATGTTAATTTTAGGTCTTGGTGTTGAGGCTCTGATATTTGTTTTAAGTGCATTCGATCCTCCAACCAGTCACGATTGGGATTGGAGTAAAGTATACCCACAATTAAGCCCTGATAGTAGATCTAGCTCAGCTGGTCAGGTTAGTAATATTATGAAAGAGGCAAAATTGGATCCAGCGATATTAAAGTCTGTTGGTGATGGCATGAAAAAAATGGCCGCTCAAGCTAATAACATAAATGATTTAGCAGGAGCATCTGTTGCTGCAAAGGCGTATGAAGATAGTATTAAAGGAGCTACCCAGTCTCTTCAATCTGTAAATGATTCGTATATGACAATATCTGATACTGCTAAAGATTTGGCAAACTCTTCATCAAGTGTAAAAGAAGCTGTTGGATTAACTGAAGAATATAAAAATAATCTCAAAAGTGCTTCCTCATCACTTGGGGCGATTGTAACAGCCTCAGGTCAACTGACAGAAACTGCTTCAAATATGTCAAAAGCGCAGAATGACGCTTTGAAGTTACAAAAAGAGCTTCAAGATTTGACTGAAAATCTAAGTAAGCTTAATAAAATTTATGTTGGCATGTACGATGCCATGCATAAATAAATTTTGTTTAATAACTTAAAATACTAATAAAATGGCAGGTGGTGATAGCCCAAGACAGAAGATGATTAACATGATGTACATCGTGTTAATTGCAATGTTAGCATTAAACGTTGACACAAAAGTTTTAAAGAAGTTTATAATGATTAATAATAGTTTCGAGTCTACTAACTCAGAGAAACTTGTTGATAATTCTAGAAAAATTGAATCCATTAAGGCAGCTGTTGAAGATTCGGGGAATAGGAATGAAGATATTAAAGTTATGAAGCTTTCTGAATCTGTGAGAGAAAAATCCAACGATTTAGTCAATTTCATGACTGACATTAAGGATGAGATAGTTGAAGAAACAGGTGGAAAAGATTCGAAGACAGGTATAAAAGGATATAAAAACATCGATTTTGTGTATAGTTATATGCAAAAAGATGAGGATAATAATGGCCTAAATAATGGACAGGAGTTACAGATAATGATAAACGATTTTTCAACTTTTGTTCAGGATTCAATATATGAAGGAGACGAAAATTCAGGTGTAAATGATTTAGCAAGGAATGCAGATCAGATACCTATGTATGCAGATGATCCTCCAACCGACCCCTCATTCACATCGTTAAACTTTGGATTTGGTACTTCTGCAGGTGCAGGACTCGCCACAATTAGTCAACTACAGTCAGATGTTATCAATCTTGAGATTAAAGCATTAGATAGGCTTGCGGCCACAGTAGGTGCAGCAGATTTAAAATTTGATGTTGTTACGTTAACAACATTACCTGATCAAAAAGTAGTAGCAGCTGGTGCAAAATATAAAACACAACTATTTTTGTCTGCCGCTTCATCAGCGATTGTTCCAGTTATGACAGCCGATGGAGATACTTTAGAGGTCTCAAACGGAAGAGGTTCATATGAGTTTATTGCCAAGGGTGGACAATATGATAGAGAGGGGTTATCTAAACAAAATTACATAGGAACTATAAGTGTTACTTTACCGGGTGGTAGAGACACAACTTTCGTCGATACTGTAGAATATTTTGTAGCTAGACCGGTAATTCAAATTCAATCAGCTTCTGTCCAAGCTCTATATTTGAACTGCGGAAACGAAATACAAGTTAATGTTCCTGCGTTAGGATCTGAGTACAACCCAAGCTTTTCAGCAAGTGGTGGAGATGTTCAAAGAGGGTCAAAAGCAGGGCAAATTACTATTATACCAAAGTCTAATAAAGTTAGTTTAAATGTAAGTAATGCTGGTAATTTTATTGGATCACAATCTTTTGGTGTTAGGCAAATCCCTGCACCTGAGATTAAGGCGAGAGTAAGGGGTAAAGATATTGACTTAAAAACTGGTATTGCTGCAAACACTCCTAGCTTTACATTAGATGCAGTTGCAGATGCAAGTTTTGCTGAATTTTTACCTAAAGATGCAAGATTTCAAGTTCAAGAAGCAGAAGTTATTCTTGCAAGGGCTGGAAGAGGAGTTGCAACAAGAAGAATTAGAAACAAAAACGTTAACCTTAACCAGCTACCTGGAAGAAGAAAAGGTGATAATATTGTAATTGAAATTAAGAAGGTTGCAAGAGCAAACTTCAGGGGTGAGGTTGAACAGTTTAATAATTTTGCACCTAGAGTTATAACTATACCACTTAAGTAATAAAGATGAATAAAATCATTAAAATTTTTGTTCTGTTTATTTTCCTATTAGTAGTTCCTGAACTGAAAATCTACTCACAGTCAGAGATGTCTAACGGATATAATCCGTTATCAATAAGAAAAGTCCACGAGTCATATCTTATGTGGAAAAGAACCTTATGGAGAAGAGTTGATTTGATGGAAAAGCAAAATAAGCCCTTCTTTGCTATTAATAGAGAGCTATCAAAGATAATTATCGAAGCCGTTCAAAGAGGTGTGTTAATACCATATATGAGTGATTCGGTTAAAGATACCAATATTATGAATAGAGAAGATTTTCTTACCAATATCCAGCAAGAGACTTTTGAGGAAGAGGATCCTTTTGGTGGTTCAGATTTTATAGATGATGATCCCTTTTCAGGGTTTGGTGAAGCTGATCCTTTTGCTGAAGAGGAAGAAGTAATAGAAGAAGCTGGTCCAATATTTATTCCAAACAGAGAGTTTTCAATATTTGAGATCAAAGAAGATTTATATTTTGATAGAGTTCATTCTAGAATCTATTTTGATATACAGTCTGTATCGATGTATCTTCCAGGAGACAGTTTTTATAATAATTCAGGTGTAGAAAAACCAGTTGCATCTTTTAGATTTATTGACCTTTACAACTTGTTTAAATCAATGCCAAAAGAGGCCATTTGGTACAATGAGAGAAACATAGCTCAACACAAAAACCTCGCTGATGCTTTCTTACTAAGATTATTTAAAGGTATTATAGTAAAAATTGCCAATGCTGACGATATACGTGTTTCAGAATTATATAACGATTCAAGAAAAGAAGGTATAATGGCTAGCTTTAAAGTTGAACAGGAACTTATGGAGTGGGAGGCCAATCTTTGGGAATATTAATTTGTTATTTTTTCAAAAAATTTAGAATTTTCTCTGTCTTTTTTTTCCCAATAACACCAATAATATCTTCTATTTTTGCTTTTTTAATTCCATCATTGGATCCAAACTTTTTGATTAGCACTAATCTTGTTTTTTCACCAATTCCTTTTATGTTTTCAATTCCTGATCTTAGAAATTTTTTACTTCTTAAATGTTTGTGATAATTTATAGCGAATCTGTGTGCCTCGTTTCTAATTTGTTGTAAAAGTTTAAGGTAATATGATTTTTTATTTAATAGTATAGGTATACTATCATTTGGTAAATATACTTCCTCAAGTTTTTTAGCTAAACCGATTATATTCATTTTATTATAAATATTTAATTCCTTCAATGCCTCACAGGCAGAACTTAACTGACCCTTTCCACCATCAATAATAATTAAATTAGGATATGGTAGGTTTTCTTCGATTACTCTTTTGTACCTTCTTCTTATTACTTGTCTCATAGACTCGAAGTCATCAGGCTTATCAATATCTTTTATCTTAAATTTTCTATATTCCTTCTTATTTGGATACCCATCTTGAAATGTTACAAGTGATGCAGTAGTATTTTTACCTTGTATGTTTGAAATATCATAACATTCGATATGAAAAGGAATACTTTTTAAGCTTAGTTTATTTTTAAGTTCAATTAGTAAAGCTAATCTTTTAGATTTTCTTTCTTTTTTCTCATTATATAAGTTTTTTTTAAAAAATAAGATGTTCTTTAGACTCATATCTATTAGTTTCTTTTTTTCACCAATACGAGGAACATGAGTGTTTATGTTATCAGATATAATTTTATTTAAATTAATATTTGATATAATCTCATTTTTATGACTGTTATATTTTGATCTTATATTAAATAGGATTTGTCTTAACTCTGAAATATTTTTTATTTTTTTTCGGAACTTAAATGTATCAGAGCTAATTACAGTTCCATTCATGATTTTCATATAATTAATAAAGTAATAAGCATCGTTATCAACAATACCGAAAATATCTAAATTATTTTTTTGATCATTTACAATTATAGATTTTGATTTATAATTTTCTAGAAGAAGTAATTTTTCTTTTATTAATTGTGATTCTTCAAACTGTAATTTTTTTGAATGCTTGATCATTTCCTGGTTAAGGTCTTTTTTTATATTATCAAATTTACCATTCAATATATCCTTAGCATGCTTTACATTTTTTAAATATTCTTTCTCTGAAATAAAACTTTCATTGTCTTTTAATGGACTTTCTGTAAATCCAAGAATCAATGTCATTCCGTTTTTTTTGTGGCATTTCAGAAAAAAATCTTTCTTATTCTGGTTTATTTGTTTTTGTGTAAAATTGTAGTTTTCTGACCGAATAGGATACAATGTTTTAATTAAACTTAGAAGCTTATTAATTGATTTTACATTTGTGTATGGACCAAAGTAATTTGAACCATCATTTGTTATTTTTCTGGTAAGAAAAATTCTTGGAAATTTTTCTTTTTTAATACAAATCCACGGATATGTTTTGTCATCTCTTAAAAGTATATTGTATTTCGGTTTATTTTTCTTTATGAATGAGTTTTCAAGAAGTAATGCGTCGTGTTCTGTGTCAGATAGAATAAATTTTATCTCATCGACTTCACTTATCATATTTTTAACCTTTCTATTAGGAATATTTTTCTGAAAATAACTTTTTACTCTCTTGCTTAGATCTTTTGATTTACCAACATATATGGTTTCTTTTTTACTATTTAGAAATTTATAAATGCCAGGTGATTTTGGTAGTTCAGTTGTTTTAATATTGATCATTAAAAAATATCAGATGCTTTAATTTCTTCTAGAATAACTCCAGTACTATCTTTTTTGTTTTTTCCACTGTAAACAGAACAGTCTAATTCAACATTTATCTGTTTAGTTGGTTTGTCAAATCTCCCTTTACTTATTTGAAGATCATTATTATTATATACTTCTAACATATATTCTTGCCAAATTGGCATAGCTGTTCTAGCTCCTTGACCGAACACCCAATCTCTGAAGTGTATACTTCTATCATCTCCACCTACCCATGCTCCTGAAACTAAGTTGTGTGTAACCCCTACAAACCATCCATCAGATGCATTTTGAGTTGTTCCTGTTTTTGCTCCTACGTCATTGTCAAATGTTAATTCTGGATTTAAACCTCGTGCAGTTCCTCCTTCTTCCTCTTTAGATCCTTTTAACATGTGAAGCATTAAAAATGCAGTCTCTTCACTAAGAGCCTCTTGTTTAGTTGGTACAAATTCTTGAATTAAATTACCATATTTATCTTCAATCCTTGAAATAAAAAATGGTTCAGTCCATATTCCTTTATTTATAAAAGTGCTGTATGCTCCAACAAGATCAAATAAAGATACATCACCTCCTGCACCAAGACAGACTGCAGGTACAGGGTCAAGTTTACTTTTTATCCCCAACTTTCTAGCGTAGTCAATTATAGTATTTGGAGATAACTTTTTTGTTATAAATGCAGTAATGGAATTAACTGATTTGGCCATAGCCATTCTAAGGGTCATTGTTTCGCCAGTCCATTTGCTGTTATGATTGTCTGGTCTCCAATATGGAGGATCTTGTCCTGGTAATTCAAATACAACAGGGGCATCTACAACCGGATAACATGGGGAGTACCCATTGTCAATTGCAGCAGCATATACTATTGGCTTGAAGGTTGAGCCTGGCTGTCTTCTTCCTTGCTTAACATGATCATATTTAAAAAATTTATGGTTGATACCGCCAACCCAAGCTTTGATATATCCTGATTTTGGTTCTATTGATACAAAACCTGCTTGTAAAAAATTTTTATAATATTTCAGAGAATCCATTATACTAAAAACTGTATCCTTTTCTCCATCCCAACTAAACACTTTCATATTTTTCTTTTTATTTAATAGCTCAAATACTTTTGTTGTATCATTTTTGTTTTTCTTTAAGAGAGTCTTATAATATAGTGTTCTTTTAATAGTATTTTTTAAATAATCTTTTATTTCAAAACCCTTTTCGTCAATCCAGGGGTTTTTCCCATTCCAATGCTTATCAAAAGTTTTTTGAAGTTTTTTCATTTGATTTGAAACTGCATTTTCAGCTATTTCCTGCATTCGACTATCAATTGTAGTATAAATTTTTAATCCATCAGAAAATAAATCGTATTTATTTTCATTAGCCCAGTTAATTAAATAGTTTCTAACAACAGTTCTGAAGTATGTAGCTTGACCAACATTTTGATTTTCGACTTTATATTTTAAATTCAAACCTGAAATCCTCAAGGAATCATATTCTACCCTGTTAATTACATTATATTTAAATAAATTATAAAATATTTCAGCCCTCTTTTCTAATGCGTTTTCTGGGTTGAAATATGGATTATATTTTGTTGGTTTATTTAATAATCCAACAATTATTGATGATTCATTAAAATTTAGTTCTGAGGGTATTTTGTCAAAATATGTTTTTGATGCTACCTTAATTCCATAAGAATTGCTGCCATATTCTGCTGTATTTAAGTACATAGCTAAAATCTCTTTTTTTGTATAAAACTCTTCTAGCTTTATTGATACTATCCATTCCTTAACTTTTGAAATTACTAAACCTATAAACGGTATATCACTTAGTTTTCCTTTTTTTTCTCTTCTTATTTTAAATAAGTTTTTTGCTAGTTGTTGTGTTATTGTACTACCACCCCCTTCTAATTCGCTATTTCCTATCGTAATAATATATTTTGAAACACCGTATGAGGCTCTTACTAATCCTTTGAAGTCAATTCCTGAATGTTCATAAAAACGAATATCTTCTGTTACTAGTAAGGTTGTTATTAATTCATTTGATAATTCATTAAAGGTTATTGGTGATCTATTATATCTAAAATACTTACCTAATAATACGTTGTCATAAGAATATAACTCGGAAGATAATTCGGATTCTGGTTTTTCAAGGTCTTCCAAACTTGGCATTTCTCCAAATAGATTAAATGGGTTATAGCTTACAGAAACAAATAGAAATATTATTGAAAATATAGATAATATCACAAATATCCATAATCCAAATATAACTTTTTTAATTACTCTCATTTATATAAAACTTTTCAAATTCTTCAAAATTCTTTGACTTAAAAATTAGATTTAAATTTTTTTCACTAATAACAAAATTAGCATTTACTTCTTTATCTTCAATTAAATTTACTTCTTTGAATTTTTTATTGATATTTTCAATTAAGTTATTATCATCAGAACCAATAATATCAAATACTATTCCATCTTTTAGAAAGTAGGTATCTCTATAATATTTTTTGTCAATATCTAATAATATTCCGTCAAGTTGATTTAAATATGCTGAATCCTCCAAATCATTAATAATAGCTAAAAAGAATCTTTTGGTAATATTTTTTTTGAATTTTGGTAGTCCACTGTAAACAAACTCTTTATGAACCTTTTCTGCCGATTTTAATAAACTTTTTGCAAATTCTATTGCCGATTTTTCTGTTGCTTTATTCAGGAAATTTTTTAGCTCATATTGCAAAGAAAAGTTACCTTCCTTTTTACCAATTGCTATTGATTTCAATAATAGTATATTTTGAAAAACAATACTCTTTTGATAAATGTTGGATAAGGAATCCACTTTACTAATTACAACTTCATTCTTGTCATTAGTTAATGATTGGTAAAGGTCCTTATAAATATTTAATAAATAATTGTATTCCTTAAATTCATCTATTTCATAATTAGGATTTATAATGAGTTTTGAAAAAATTGAATTTGGGAATTTATTTAAAATAATATTTTTATAATCATTTTTATTTTCTGCGATTAGAAATAATTGATAATAAATGTCAGCTAATTTTAATGAATTTGGGAAACGTTCAATGAATTTTAAATGTGATTTAATTCCTTTATCAATTTCATTTAGTTTCTGTATATAAATTTTTCCTACTTCTGCTAATGCTTCTTCTATTTCTACATATAATTTCTCCTTATTTTCTTCTGTAAAAGGTAATTTACTATATAATTTATCTACTCCATCTGATTTTTCATTTTCCTCTTCTTTTAAGTCTTCGAGATCCTCTTCCTCGTTTGTTTCTTCAGATATTTTAAATACCACTTTTGAAATAAATCTCCAATTATCGACTAAATCTCTTTTACCCCACTTAATTTCAAACTCTCTAATTCCATTACTAATTAAAATTGGGTTATCAAAATACCATACACCTTCATCTGTTTTTATTTTTATAATCATTGGCTCCTCAGACATATTATAGCTTTGATTGATTATCCTTTTCTGTTTTTCTCTTTTTTTATTTTCCTTAGCTATCTTGATATTTATTATCTTTTTAATTTCTTCTTCTGGTAGTTTTATCAAATCCAATAAACTATCATTTTTGGAAATAACATCTAGATTTTTAATTAAGTTATTTAAGACATCACTTCTCTTTTTGATTTTATCAAAATATTCATTTTCGCGATTTATGTTCGTAACTGCACTATCATAATATTTCTGTGCTATGATGTAGTTATTTTTCTTCTCATAGAATATGTTTGCTATTTCCAAATGAGAGTTAAATAAAACTTCTTTGTTTGATATATTTAGTCTTATTGCTTTTTGAAAGTTTTTAATAGATTCATCATATTTATTATTCTTAAGATAATATCTTGCCATCTCGTAATAAATTCTATCTTGATACTCAAGATTCTTTTTATCTTTCAAAAGTTTTTTAAAAGATTTAATGGCTTTTTCTTCGTCCGATAAATCAAATGATTTAGCAATATAAATTCTTGCATAAAAACCCATATTAATGTCTGAATTATTTTTTATGCTTTTTTGAAAATATTCCTTTGATAGATTAAGAGAATCTTTATAATAATAGGTTTGACCTAAAGCAAAATTTACTTTATTTAAAAATTTTTTCTTCAATTTTAATTTTTGAAGATTTTTTAGGGTTGATAATATTTTAATTTCATCATTAATATTTTTAAATAACTGAAATGAATTTTTATAGTGTTCAACTCTTAAATCATTATTCATATTTTTATTCTCGAGATATTTGTTTACTTGTAATGCAGAATTATAATCTTCGTTTTCAGTATATGCTCTTTGCAGATAAACAAGAGCCATCAAGTTTGCTTGTTCATTATTCGATTTGGAATTAACATATTTAAGTGTTGTTATAGATTCTTTTAAATCTAAATTTAGAAGTCTTGATTTACCAATTAATGCATAACTTGGGTAAACATATTTCGAGTTGATTTGTCTTTGTATTAGAATTGATAGTTTTTTAATGCTATTTTCAGTTCTTTCGTTAATATTTGATATGGAATTTGTATCGATTTTATATGTTAAATCTATCAAGCTGTCATAATTTTCTTTTTCATTTTTTTGGTAATCTGTTTCTATGCTTTTTATTTCTTCTTTTGCAAGAAAATAAGCATTATAACGAGCCGTTGTATCATCGTAAGCCGTTTTTAATATAGAATTACATGAATAGAAAAAAAATAATGTAGCTAAATATAAATTTTTCATCATTTAATTTAAACATTATACAAACGATATCATTAAATAATTATTTTTATACTTTAAAAATTTATACAAATTGAATTCAAACATATTAAAGTGGTTAAAAAGTAGATTAGAAGTAGTTTTTAGAAATAAAAGAGATTTTAGAGAAATTTCAATTTTTCAATTTTCAAACCTTACTTTAATTTCATTTATTTTTCTGCTAATATCTTTCGTATTTTTAATATCCTTTTTTTTGTCAACAACAATTTTAAGTAAATGGTTTGATCCAAGATATGCACAAAAAAAATCTAATGAAGAACTTATAGCACTTTCAAATTCTATTGACTCACTTATCAACGAGTCAAAAATTAAAGATCAATATATTGAAAATATTATGACAGTTCTATCAGGAAGAGAGAATAATTCATTGGATTATAATAAAAATGAATATTTAAATAGTCCCCAAAACACACCACCTAGTTTTAATGCAATAGATTCTTTTTTTCGAAAACAGTTTGAAAATAATTCATTCAATGATGAATTATTAAGTCCGACAAATTATAATCAAGATCTTTTATTAATGGCACCTGTTTCATCTGGAATTATATCATCTACTTATGATCCAAATAAAAATCATTTTGGAATAGATTTTGTGTGTAAATATGAAGAACCAATTAAAACAACTTATGATGGAACTGTTCTATTTTCATCATGGACAAGAGATACTGGATATGTTATCAGTATAATACATCCTAATAACTTAATTTCAGTATATAAACATAATTCCAAGGTTTTTGTTGATGTTGGACAATTGGTAAAAACTGGTGATGTAATCGCAATTATTGGTAATACCGGTAATTTATCATCAGGCCCTCACTTACATTTTGAATTGTGGCTTGATGGTAAATCTGTAAATCCTTCTGAATTTATTTCATTATAATTAATATTGTATTATTATTTTAATTAAAAATTTATATAGTGGATAAGATTAACGGTTCAAATAACATAATTGGAGAGGAAACAACCTTAAAGGGAAATATTGAGACTAAGGGTAATGTCAGATTAGAAGGTAAAATTAAGGGTGACTTATCATCAACTTCTAAAGTTGTTTGTGGTGAAACTTCTATCGTAGATGGAAATGTTTTTGCTGAAAATGCAGAATTAGCTGGAAAAGTTTCTGGAAAAGTTTCTATTAAAGAACTTCTTATATTAAAATCTTCAGCTATTATCAACGGTGATATATTAACTAATAATTTAATTATTGAATCGGGTGCAAACTTTAATGGAGCGTGTTCTATGGGGAAGGAATTAAATGAAGATGATGAAACTGTTGATTCCAATAATGAATAAAAGTTTTTACAAATATATAAGCCTCAGTTTTCAGTTTTTTTTTATTTTAATTTTGTTTCTTTATTTAGGTTATTCTATTGATATTTTTTTCTTTAAACAGATTGCTATTTTCTCAATCACTATTCCATTAATATCTTTTTTCACTTTCTATTATTATTCCTATAAAAAATTGAAATAGTGTCTAGATTTTTTGCAGTTAACATTTCATTTTACCTTTTTTTGATTTTGATAACTGTTTTTGTTAACAATTTTAATTTTTACATTTTTCACAGTCTCTTTTACATGATTATTTTGTACAATATCATAATTGATTTTTTTTTTAAAAGGCTAATTAACTTTTTTAATTCTCCAGGAGTATATAAGGTTTTATTATCAACAATTTTTAGGTTGTTTTTCTCAATCATATTTATTTTTATTTTTCTTTATTTAGGAGTTAATGATGAAATACTATTTGTTATTAATTTTTTAGTTGTGTATTTATTATTTATAGTATTTGAAATATCAATTCTATTATTAAATTTGCGTGATACAAATTAACTGATGTCAATTATTAAATATTCCAGTAAATCTTTTTTATTTTTTTTATTTTTCTTGTTCTGCTCTAAAGTTTCCATATGTGCTGATAAAAAAGAAGGTTCCTTCGATATGGGAGGAATGATAATGCATCATATTTTGGATGATTATCAGTATGAAATAGTACACGGTTTTGCTGTCCCATTACCCATTATTATATATTCAGAGGAAAAGGGACTTATGATATTTTCTTCATCTAAACTTTTTGACGATAATCATGTTCCTTTAGAAAATGGATATAATGGTTATAAATATTATCATGGAAAGTTAAAGCCTGTTGATGCTGATGCTTCATATATCGATTTATCAATAACAAAAAATGTTTTTTTTCTAATTTTAACATCATCATTGATGATTATAGTTTTTATCTTGGTAGCAAGAGGTTATTCTAAAAAAAATGAGGTACCAAAGGGAATTCAAGCATTATTTGAACCCATAATAATCTTAATCAGAGATGATGTTGTAAAGAAAAATATTGGCTCTAATTATGAAAGATATTTACCATATATGTTGACATTATTTTTCTTTATTTTGTTTGGAAATATTCTAGGATTATTACCTGCTGCTGCAAATCTTACTGGTAATATTGCTGTTACATTAACCCTAGCAGTTTTTACATTTATTATTACAAATTTCTCAGGTAATAAAAATTATTGGAAACATATTTTTTGGACACCCGGAATCCCATTAGCTATGAGAATTTTAATTTTACCTATTGAGATAATTGGTGTATTAACAAAACCAATTTCCCTAACAATCAGATTATTTGCCGCAATAACAGCAGGTCATATAGTTATCTTAAGTTTTATTGGATTTACATTTATATTTCAAAGTTATTTTGTAGGGATTTTCAGTGCTATGTTTGTAGTTGGATTGAATCTGGTTGAATTATTAGTAGCTGCAATTCAGGCATATGTTTTTACACTTTTTTCTTCAATATATATTGGAATGGCAACTGAAGATGCACATTAAAAAAATTTTTATGTTAAATTTTAAAATTAATTATTATGCTTAGTTTTTTATTATTAAATGTTGGCTTAGCAGTTATTGGAGCTGGCTTAGCTGCAATAGGTGCTGGTATAGGTATAGGTTTAGTAGGAGGGAATGCAATGAATGCAATCTCAAGACAGCCTGATGCATCTGATAAAATTACAGGACCCATGATATTATTAGCTGCTTTAATTGAAGTAATTGCTTTAGGTGGAATGGTAGGTGGACTTTTGGTTGTATTTGGTGTAGGGGGTTAAATTATGGAACTTTTAACACCCGGCACTGGTTTACTATTTTGGCAAGTTGTAATTTTTTTGTCTACTCTTTTAGTTCTGTCGAAATTTGCATGGAAGCCAATAATGACTTCTTTGAAAGCTAGAGAAAAATTTATTGAAGAATCTCTCGATTCAGCTAAAAAGGCTGAAGAGGAACTCATAAGCATTCAAATTAAGAACGATGATTTGCTTAGTGAGGCAAGAAAAGAAAGAGAGAAAATAATTTCTGAGGCAAAAAAATTAACAAATTCAATGAAAGATGACGCAAAACAAAGTGCCAAAGAAGTGGCAGATAAAATAATTTCTGATGCAAAAAATGTCATCGATGCCGAAAAAGATAAAGCAATGATTGATGTTAAAAATACGCTTGCAGAACTATCTATAGATATTGCTGAAAAAATTATAAAAAAAGAGTTAAGTAAAGATTCGTCTCAAAAAAAATATGTTGATGAATTAATTAAAGAAATGAATAATTCTAAATAATGTTAGACACCAGGGCCTCAGAGAGATATGCTAAGTCATTGTTAATTTTATCAATAGATAATAATATTGTTGAAGAGATTAATTCAGATATTCATTTAATGATAACGTTTTTTAATGACTCTAGAGAAGTTGTAAATCTATATTCAAGTCCTATTATACCAATCTATCATAAAATAGAAATAACAAATAAAATATTTAAAAATAACTTAAATAAACATACTTTAAATCTTTTATTAAATCTTATATATAGGAAGAGAGATAATTTGACATTTGCTATACTACTCAAATATAAGGAGTTATACAATAAACATATGAATATTGAAGAATCTGTTATTTCCACAACTTTTAATTTAGATAAGAAGACTTTAAATATTGTAACAGATTTTGCTAAGAAAGTAACAAGTAAAGATATCTATTTAGAGAATAAAATTGATAAGAATTTATTGGGTGGATTTAATTTAAAAATTGGAGATAAAATGATGGATTGTTCTGTTTCAAGTAAAATAAATGAATTAAGAAAAAAATTAATAAATAACTAAAATAAAAAAAATGTCAAATATTAGACCTGATGAAGTTTCCTCAATTATTAGAGAACAACTTTCTAATTTTAAATCTGATTCAGAATTAGAAGAGGTAGGTACCATCCTTCAAGTTGGTGATGGTGTTGCAAGAATCTATGGATTATCTAACGCACAAGCTGGTGAGCTCCTTGAGTTTGAAGGCGGTGTAAAAGGGTTAGTTCTAAACCTAGAAGAAGACAATGTTGGTGCCGTTTTAATGGGTGATTCAAGTTCAATTAAAGAGGGTGATAGTGTCAAAAGATCTGGAGAGATTGCTTCTATTGAAGTTGGAGAAGGTGTATGTGGAAGGGTTTTGGATACACTTGGTACCCCAATAGATGGTAAAGGAGATATTAAAGGAAAAACCTATTTAATGCCTCTTGAAAGGAAGGCACCAGGTGTTGTTTACAGACAGCCGGTCAATGAACCATTGCAAACTGGTATAAAAGCTATTGACTCAATGATTCCTATTGGAAGAGGTCAGCGTGAATTAATTATTGGTGATAGGCAAACCGGGAAGACAGCGGTTGCAATTGATACAATTCTAAATCAGAAAGAATTTTATGACAAAGGAGAACCTGTTTATTGTATATATGTTGCTGTTGGTCAAAAAGCATCTACTGTGGCTCAGGTTACTAATACACTAGAGAAAAATGGAGCGTTACCATATACTACTATCATATCTGCACCATCTTCAGTACCTGCTCCAATGCAATTTTATGCGCCATTTGCAGGAGCTGCAATAGGTGAATATTTTAGAGACACGGGTAGACCAGCACTTGTTATTTTTGATGATTTATCTAAACAAGCAGTTTCATATAGAGAGGTTTCTTTATTGTTAAGAAGGCCTCCTGGGAGAGAAGCTTACCCTGGTGATGTTTTTTATTTACATTCAAGGCTACTTGAGAGATCGGCAAAAATCATTAATGACGATAAACTTGCTGGAAATATGAATGACTTACCCGATACACTTAAAAAAATAGTAAAAGGAGGAGGTTCTTTAACAGCTTTGCCTATAATTGAGACACAGGAAGGTGACGTTTCTGCTTATATACCTACAAATGTTATATCAATTACAGATGGCCAAATATTTTTGGAGTCTAACTTATTTAATTCTGGTATTAGACCTGCTATTGATATTGGAATTTCTGTTTCTAGGGTAGGTGGTTCAGCACAAATTAAGTCTATGAAAAAGATTGCAGGTAGTCTAAAACTTGATCAAGCTGCATTTAGGGAACTTGAGGCATTTTCAAAGTTTGGTTCAGATCTTGATGCTGCAACTAAGCTTGTAATTGATCGAGGTAAGGTTAATCAAGAAATATTAAAACAGGCACAGTATTCTCCTTTAAGAGTTGAAGAACAGGTTGCTATTATTTATTGTTCATCAAATGGTTTTTTTGATGGCGTAGAATTATCAAAAATATCTAGACTTGAAGAAGAATTTTTACAGTTTGTTAATTCAAAATGTAAAAAAGTATTAGATGAGTTATCCAATGGAGTTTTGAAAGATAATAGTTTGAAAGTTCTTGAGGATACAGCAAAAAATATAGCAAAAAATTATAAGTAGAGCTTTATGCCCAATATAAAGGAGGTTAAGAATAGAATTGGTTCTGTAAAATCAACTCAACAACTTACAAAGGCAATGAAAATGGTTGCAGCAGCTAAGTTAAAAAGAGCACAGGAAAAAGTTACCGAGCTACGTCCATATTCCAGTAAACTTAATGAAATTTTATCAAACCTTTCCGACACAATTTCAAATGTCTTATTTGAACAAAGAGATGATAAGAAAAGACTATTTGTTGTTATAGCATCTGATAAAGGACTTTGTGGAAGTTTTAATAGTAATATTTTTAAGTTATTTAATTCTATAATAGAGGATAAAAAGTATGATACAAATGCGATTCATATTATCCCAATAGGAAAAAAGGCTTACGATTACTTCAAAAAGAAAAATTATGAAGTAATTGATCAATTTTGGAATACATTAAATGGATTTAGTTACGCTGATGCATCAAATATTTTTGATTATGTCCGCAATGAATATTTGGACAATAATATTGATCAGGTACATATAATTTATAATGAATTTAAAAATGTTGCTATTCAAAAGTCGGTTGTAGAACAGTTTCTTCCAATTGAAGATAATTGCGACGAGAATAGTTTTGAGATAATCAATAAGAATTATTTGTTTGAACCAAGTAAATCAGATATTGCAGATTCTCTTATCCCACAAACATTAAAAACTCAAATTTTAAAATCAGTTTTTGAGTCAAATGCATCAGAACAAGGATCTCGTATGACTGCAATGAGTCAAGCAACAGATAATGCTGGTGAGTTATTAAAAGAACTTAGACTTACTTACAATAGAACTAGACAGGCTGCAATAACAAAGGAGATATTAGAAATTGTAGGTGGTGCTGAAGCTTTAAATCAATAGTTTATTTACTAGTAATTCTTTCAACAGGAATTTTTCTATCAAAATTATATCTATAAGTATGATGGATTTTTCCAAGTTTAACTTGAACTTGTTCAGCAACTCTTATCATTGCTTTGTTAAAATCTGGAATCCAGTTTAATTCCAAGTCGGTGTATTGAAGTTTTTCTTGAATGGTCTCTCTACTAGCCATAATCAAAGCACCGTCAACACCTTTACCTTGGTGTTTAGGAACAATTCCAAATACTAACCCCACCATTTTTTTACAGGATTTTTTAATTTTGAGGTGATAAAATGTTTTGATTTTACCAATTAGATCTAGCTTTCCATTAACATGCTTGAATATTTGATTCATTTCTGGGATACTGATAAAGAAACCTACTGGATCATCTTTGTGGTATGCAAACCACAAGATTTTTTCATCAAGAATTGGCTTTATTTGTTTAAATAATAATTTTGCTTGTGACAATTTAAGTTTTGATACACCTGGGTAATTTGACCAGGCATCATTATATATTTTTGTAAAATCATTAACATACTTTTCTAGCTTATTTTTTTCTAATGTTCTAAAATTATAATTAGAATCTTTCATGGCTTTCTCAGCTTTCTCAGCCAGTCTTTTAGATAAAGGTGTTCTAGTTTTTTTAAGAAATGTTAGTTGTTTAAAAAGTAATTTAAATCCATATTCTTCAAATAGATTTTGGTAATAGTTTTTTCCATAATTTTGTTGGTAATTTGGTTCAATTTCGAATCCCTCGACGAGACATCCCCACCATTTATCTCTCTCTCCAAAGTTGATAGGACCATCCATTGAATTGTAACCTTTTTTTATAAGCCATTCTTTAGCTGTATCAAATAATATATTAGCTGCTTTCTGATTATTGATGCATTCAAAAAATCCACAACCTCCAACTTTTAAATCACTTTTTGAATTCTCTTTTTGGTAGAAGGCTGCAATTCTTCCTAAAACTTTTCCATCTTTTTCAATTATCCATCTTGACACATCTCCTTTTTTGAATGCTTTATTTGTTCCTGATTTAAAAACATTAGATATATCTTTATCCAAAGGTCTTATCCAACAATCTTCTTCATTGTATAAATCCTTCGCAAAGTTTATAAACTTATTTTCATCTAATTTTGAGTCTACACTACTTATTATCATTTAGATAAATTATTTTTTATTTTGATTATTTCAAAAATTTAGTACATATTTTTGTTATCTAATTAACCCTATTGTTTAAATGAACTATGATTCAAATTTAGCTAATCTTATTGGCATATTAGTCAATGGAATGGTTACAGTTTTTTCAGTATTGTTTCTTGTGTACTTCACTTCTAAACTTTTTATTTTAATCGTTTCCAAATTCAATATTCAAAATGAAAAAAAAAAAACGGTTGATCAAGAGATAAGAGAAAAAGTAAGTGAATTATCAAAGGGGAAAGGAAATGTAATTAAGTATACTAAGCTCAGCTGATGCCTAGAGAGATTCAATTATGTTTAGTATATCGTGATATGTGGCAGTCTTCTGGAAAGTACATGCCTAATATAAACCAACTATCAAAGGTTGCAGAGCCAATTATTAATATGAAATGTTGGGATAGAATAGAAACTAATGGGGGAGGTTTTGAACAGATTCAATTGTTAGCTGGTGAAAACCCTAATGAGGTAGTAAGACAATGGACAAAACCTTTTAATGAAGTTGGAATTAAAACTCAAATGTTAGAAAGAGGATTAAATGCATTGAGTATGTCCCCTGTTTCTGAAGATGTAAGAAAATTGATGTTTAGTGTTAAGTCAAAACAAGGGACAAATATTTCTAGATCTTTCGATGGTTTAAATGATCCAAGAAATTTAGAGTTATCAATTAAGTTTGCTAATGCTTCTGGAATGATATCTCAGTCTTGTTTATGTATAACTCATTCTAAAATACATACAGTTGATTACTATATTAGTTTAGCAAAAAAGTTTATTGAACTTGGCACTAAAGAAATTGCTATAAAGGATATGGCAGGTATAGGCAGACCCTCATCATTAGGAAAAATAGTTAAGGGGATTAAAAATTACAGTCCAAGCACAATTGTTCAATATCATGGACATTCTGGACCAGGTTTTTCTGTAGCTTCTGCTCTTGAGGTAGCAAGAGCAGGTGTCGATATTGTTGATGTCTCTATGGAACCATTGTCATGGGGAACAACTCATGCCGACTTACTTACCATTCATGAAGTTTTGAGAGATGACG
>CENX01022216.1_pt1 | contig 18723 bp, 28 predicted proteins | sample 361321 | NCBI WGS metagenome assembly CENX01 (sample SAMEA2619678, study PRJEB7988) | marine metagenome | isolation source: saline water (ENVO:00002010), including | reverse complement strand
CAATCTGGGTTAAAGGTTGGTCAAAAAATAATTTCAGGTGAATCAGCACCACCAGATTTAGGTAATGCATTACCATTATCAAAAATCCCACTGGGAACTATCATTTCATGCATAGAACTTCGACCAGGTGGTGGAGCAGTAATATCCAGAAGTGCAGGTTCTTTTGCTCAACTTATGGCCCGTGAAGGTAAGTTTGCTACCATAAAGATGCCCTCAGGTGAGACAAGATTAATTCAAATCAACTGTTATGCTTCAATAGGTGCTGTATCAAATTCTGACCACCAATTAATAGTCTCTGGAAAAGCTGGTAGATCAAGATGGTTAGGCCGCAGACCGAGGACAAGACCCGTAGCTATGAATCCTGTCGATCATCCAATGGGAGGAGGAGAAGGAAGAGCATCTGGAGGACACCCCAGATCAAGAAATGGGGTTCCTGCTAAAGGTTATATAACTAGATCTAAATCAAAGGCTAGTAATAAATTTATTTTAGAAAGAAGAAAAAAATAAAATATGGCACGTTCATTAAAAAAAGGTCCTTTTGTTAGTCATAATCTTATTATGAAAATCAATAAAAATATTGAAGATAATAAGAAAACTGTTATTAAAACATGGTCAAGATCATCATTAATTACTCCTGATTTTGTTGGTCAAACTATCGGAGTACATAATGGTAAAACTCATATACCTGTTTACATCACAGAAAATATGGTTGGTCATAAATTAGGAGAATTTTCACCAACAAGATCTTTTCGAGGGCATGCGGGTGCAAAAAATAAAGGAAAAAAATAATTTACAATGGGGAATCGAAAGAGACAAAGCGCGGATAAGGTAAAAGAATCTAAAAAAGATATTTCTTTTGCTAAGTTAAATAACTGTCCAACATCTCCACGTAAAATGAGACTAGTTGCAGATCAGGTAAGAGGACTAAATATTGATAAAGCTCTTTCAACTCTAAAATTCAGTCCAAAAGAAGCATCAAGAAGTTTGGAGAAACTTCTTTTATCAGCCATTAACAATTGGCAATCAAATAATGAAAACTCTGATTTTGAAAAAGCATCGCTGTTTATTAAAGAAATTAGAGTTGATAGTGGAAGTATGTTAAAAAGACTCAGAACTGCTCCCCAAGGACGTGCTCATCGGATTAGAAAGCGATCTAATCATGTTACACTAGTAATAGGAGCAAATAATATTGAAAACCTTTAAAAAAATTATGGGACAAAAAACAAATCCAATAGGAAATCGATTAGGTATTATTAGAGGCTGGGATTCTAACTGGTACGGGGGAAGTGATTATGGAGATAAATTAGCTGAAGATGATAAAATTCGCAAATATATTTTTGTCAGACTTGCTAAAGCTAGTGTTTCAAATATCATAATTGAAAGGACACTAAAATTAATTACAGTTACTATAACTACTGCAAGACCAGGCATAATTATTGGAAAAGCGGGTCAAGAAGTTGATAAATTAAAAGAGGAATTAAAGAAGATTACTCGAAAAGATATACAAATAAACATACATGAAATTAAAAGACCTGAGTTGGATGCAAAACTTGTTGCATCAAGTATAGCAAGACAGATTGAAAATAGAATTTCATACAGAAGGGCTATCAAAATGTCAATTGCTGCATCAATGAGGATGAACGCTGAGGGGATAAAAGTTCAAATTTCAGGTAGACTTAATGGAGCTGAGATGGCTAGAAGTGAGTCATACAAGCAAGGTAGAATTCCATTGTCTACATTTAGAGCTGACATTGATTATTCGTTAGTTGAAGCTCATACCACCTATGGAAGATTAGGAGTGAAGGTATGGATTATGAAAGGCGAGGTTTACGGAAAAAGAGAGTTGTCTCCTTTGGTAGGAATGCAGAATAAGTCTGGAGGTAATTCTAAAAATAATAAACAAAATAACCGACAATCAAGAAGATTAAGAAAATAAATTGAAACTTTTACTCTAATGTTACAACCAAAAAAAACCAAATTTCGAAAAGCTCAAAAAGGTAGAATGAAAGGTCTTTCCCAAAGAGGATATTTATTATCTAATGGGATGTTTGGGATTAAAACTATTGATTCACATTTTATTACATCAAGACAAATCGAAGCTGCTAGAATTGCAGCAACTAGATTTATGAAAAGAGAAGGTCAATTATGGATTAAAATATTTCCTGATAAACCAATAACAAAAAAGCCATTAGAAGTAAGAATGGGAAAAGGAAAAGGTGCTCCAGAATATTTTGTGGCTGTTGTAAAACCTGGTAGAATTTTATTCGAAGTTGCTGGAGTCCCAATTGAAATTGCAAAAGAGGCTCTTAGACTCGCTGCTCAGAAGCTCCCTGTTAAAACAAAGTTTATTATTGCTAGAGATTATCAAAATTAGATTTATATGAAACAAAAAGAGATTGAAAAGCTTTCTGCAGAGGATTTAATTGATAAATTAGCTGAATTTAAAAAAAAATTAGCTGATTTGAAGATGACTCATACAGTTTCACCTATTGAAAATCCTTTGCTAATAAGAGAAACTCGAAGGGTTATTTCTCGTATTTATACTGCAATGTCGTATAAAAATAAATCTAAATAATTTACAGTTTATGAATATTGATAGAAACTTAAGAAAAGAAAGAATAGGGATTGTGACTAGTAACAAAATGCAGAAGTCAATAATTATCTCTGAAGTAAAAAGAACAAAACATCCTATGTATGGAAAATATGTTTTAAAAACTAAGAAATATACTGCCCACGATGAAAAAGATGAATGCAACGTTGGTGATACAGTAAAAATAATGGAGACACGTCCCCTAAGTAAAACAAAAAACTGGAGGTTAGTTGAAATAATAGAAAGAGCTAAATAATATGTTACAACAAGAATCAAGATTAAAAGTTGCTGACAATACAGGCGCAAAAGAGGTTTTAACTATTCGTGTGCTTGGTGGAACCAAAAAAAGATATGCATCTCTTGGAGATAAAATAGTTGTTTCTGTAAAAAACGTTACTCCTGCTGGTACTGTAAAAAAAGGTCAAGTTTCAACTGCAGTCGTTGTGAGAACAACTAAAGAGGTTCGAAGAAAAGATGGGTCATACATACGTTTTGATGATAATGCTTGTGTTTTACTAAATGAAACAGGAGAAATGAGAGGAACAAGAGTTTTTGGTCCAGTTGCTAGAGAATTAAGAGACAAGCAATTCATGAAAATTGTTTCATTAGCTCCAGAGGTTCTATAAATAAAAAATTATGATCAAGATAAAAATAAAAAAAGGAGATATAGTTAGAGTTATTTCAGGAACTCACAAAGGGAAGGAAGGTAAGGTTTTAAAAATAGACTCTGGCTCACAAAGAGTCTTAGTAGAAGGTGTCAATATTGTAAAAAAACATACCAAGCCAAATTCTCAGGATCCAAAAGGCGGAATTAAAGAAAAAGAGGCTACAATTCACATTTCAAATATCTCTCTTTTTTTACCGGATGGTAAAAATACACGAGTAGGTTATAAATATGAGGATAATAAAAAAATAAGATTTTCAAAAAAAACCAATGAAGTTATATAATCATGAATTATCAGCCAAGACTTAAAAAAGAATATAAAGACCAAATAATTAGTACTTTGAAGAAAGAATTTAATTATAAAAATGTAATGCAAGTTCCTAAACTCATTAAAATAGTTTTGAGTAGGGGTGTTGGATCGGCTGTTTCTGACAAAAAATTAATTGATCACGCAACTGAAGAATTGACTCAAATTACAGGTCAAAAAGCCGTAGCCACGATATCAAAAAAAGATGTTGCTTCATTCAAACTAAGAAAAGGTATGCCTATAGGTGCTAAAGTAACTCTCAGAGGAGAAAGAATGTTTGAGTTTTTAGACAGACTTGTTACCTTTGCTTTACCAAGAGTAAGGGACTTCCAGGGTGTTAAATCGTCAGGTTTTGACGGTAGAGGAAATTATAATTTAGGTATAACTGAACAAATAATTTTTCCTGAAATCGATATAGATAAGGTCAATAAAATTGGTGGAATGGATATATCATTTGTAACTACTGCAAAAACAGATAAAGAAGCAAAATCCCTTCTAAACGAAATGGGTTTACCATTCAAAAAAAATTAATATGGCAAAAGAATCAATGAAAGCTCGAGAGATAAAAAGAGCAAAAATAGTAGCAAAATATTCATCTAAGCGTAAGGCCTTGAAAGAGGCAGGTGATTACCAGGGGCTTCAAAAATTACCCAGAAATGCTTCACCTGTTCGATTACATAATAGATGTAAGTTAACTGGTCGTCCCAAAGGTTATATTAGACACTTCGGGATTTCAAGGGTTACTTTTAGAGAAATGGCAAACAAGGGATTAATACCTGGCATAACAAAAGCCAGTTGGTAAAAAAAATAATATGAATACAGATCCAATAGCAGATTATCTAACCAGATTAAGAAATGCAAATAGCGCAGGTCACAGAACAGTTTCTGTACCTGCCTCAAATTTAAAGAAAGAAATTACTAAAATTCTTTTTGACCAAGGCTATATATTAAGCTATAAATTTGAAGATACAAGTAATAATCAAGGTAATATTAAGATAGCTCTTAAATATGACTCTTTAACTAAAGATCCTGTTATAAAAAAAATTCAAAGAATCAGTACTCCTGGTTTACGACAATACAATTCAAGTATTGATTTACCTAGAGTTTTAAATGGTCTCGGAATTTCAATTATTTCAACTTCAAAAGGAGTTATGACTGGAAAAGAAGCAAAAAAAAATAATGTAGGAGGAGAAGTTATTTGTTATGTATATTAATAAAATCACAATTTAAAAAATGTCAAGAATTGGAAATAACCCCATAAAAATACCAGAAGGTGTTCAAGTTGAGCTCTTACAGGATGAAATATCCGTAAAAGGTAAACTTGGTCAATTAAAACAAAATTTTTCTGAGGTAAAAATAGATATTAGTGAAGGAATTATTTCAGTTCAAAATCTATCAAAAACTAAAAGTTCTAGAGCTAAACATGGTTTATATAGATCACTTATTTACAACATGATTCATGGAGTAAATAATGGTTTCACCAAAGAATTAGAATTAGTAGGAGTTGGCTATCGGGCAACTAATCAAAATCAAATTTTGGATTTAGCTCTTGGATTTTCTCATAATATTCTTTTTGATGTAGCCCCTGAAGTTAAAGTGGAAACCATAACAGAAAAAGGAAAAAATCCAATAATCAAGTTAACTTCGCACGACAAACAATTAATTGGTTTTGTTGCTGCTAAGATTAGATCATTTAGAAAGCCTGAACCCTACAAAGGTAAAGGCATTAGATTTGTAGGTGAGCAAATTAGAAGAAAAGCAGGGAAATCCGCATAATTTTATTAAAAATGAGATTAACTAAAACAAAACGCAGAGAAAGAATTCGTAGCAGAATTCGTAAGACCATAAGTGGAGATGCTTCTAGTCCAAGACTATCAGTTTTTAGAAGCAACAAAGAAATTTATGCCCAACTAATTGACGATAAAAATGGTAAAACAATTACCACTGCATCTTCTAGGGAAAAGGAAGTTTTGGGCTCTTCTAAAATAGAAAAATCAACAAGTGTCGGAAAATTAATAGCTAAGAGATCTATTGACTTAGGAATAAACTCAGTCAAATTTGATAGAAGCGGATATTTATACCATGGTAGGGTCAAATCTCTAGCTGAAGGTGCCCGTGAGGGTGGATTAAAATTTTAAATTATGTATCAAAATTATAGTAACATAGAATACGTTAAACCTGCAGGCTTAGATCTAAAAGATCGTTTAGTGGGTGTTCAACGTGTAACTAAGGTCACTAAAGGAGGAAGGGCTTTTGGCTTTTCCGCCATAGTAGTAGTGGGAGATGAAAATGGTGTTGTTGGCCAAGGTCTTGGAAAGTCAAAAGAAGTTTCTGAAGCAATAGCAAAGGCAATTGAAGATGCTAAGAAAAATCTTGTCAGAATACCAATTAAAAAAGGAACACTCCCGCACGAACAAAAAGGGAAATACGGAGGGGCAAAAGTTTTTGTTAAACCTGCTTCAGAAGGAACAGGTGTTATTGCTGGTGGGGCCGTTCGAGCTGTTTTAGAATCTGTAGGAGTTCAAAATGTTCTTTCTAAATCTCAAGGTTCTTCAAATCCTCATAATGTTGTTAAAGCAACTTTTGATGCTCTTTTAAAGTTAAGAAGTCCAGAAAAAATTGCTAAAGAAAGGGGCATTTCAATTGAAAAAGTTTTTAATGGTTAAAACAAAAAAATAATATGGAAAAGATTAAAGTTGTTCAGCTTAGAAGCTCTATTAAGAGAATAAAATCTCAAAAAAGAACACTCGAAGCATTGGGACTTCGAGGAATAGGCAAGGAAGTAATTCATAATTCATCGCCAAGTATTTTGGGAATGATTAAAAAGGTTGAACATTTAGTATCTGTAGTTAAAGTTTAAAAATAAAAATTTATGAGTTTAGATAATTTAAAGCCTGCAATTGGATCTATTCAAAAAAACAATAAAAGATTAGGTAGAGGTGAAGGTACAGGTAAGGGAGGTACAGCTTCAAGAGGTCATAAAGGGGCTAAATCTAGATCTGGATATTCAAAAAAGCTAGGATTTGAAGGGGGACAAATGCCTTTACAAAGACGTGTCCCAAAGTTCGGTTTTAAAAACATAAATAGAAAAGAATATACAGGTGTTAATATTGATACAATTCAAGAATTAGTTGAATTAAAAAAAATAAAGAAATCATTATCCATTGAAGAACTAATTTTATTTCGTTTGGCTGGAAAAAATGATTTTGTAAAAATTTTAGGAAGAGGAAAAATAAAATCTTCAATAAAAGTTTCTGCTCATAAGTTTTCAGAATCCGCAAAAAAAGCAATCGAGGATGCTGGAGGTGAGGCTATAGTTATTTAATTTAAAATGAAAAAGTTTTTAGAGACAATAATAAATATATACAACATAGATGAACTTCGTCAGAGGATAACAATTACACTATTTTTGTTGCTAGTTTATCGTTTGGGAGCGCAAATAGTTATTCCAGGAATTGATTCAGTTCAACTTGCATCTCTTGCTGAGAGAGCAGATGGAGGGGGGTTGTTAGGAATTTTAAATGCCTTTACAGGTGGAGCTTTTACAAATGCATCGGTTTTTGCGTTGGGTATAATGCCTTATATATCTGCATCAATTGTTGTTCAATTAATGGGAATAGCGATACCTTATCTTCAAAAACTACAAAAGGAAGGCGAAAGTGGGCGAAAAACTATTAATCAAATTACCAGATGGTTAACAATTGCAATATGTGTTGTCCAGGCTCCTGCTTATCTTTTTGGCCTTTCTGCTCTTGGAGTTCCAGATAGTGCTTTCATACTTGGAAGAGGACCACTATTTTTATTTTCATCTGTAACCATTCTGGTAACAGGAACAATATTTGCAATGTGGTTGGGTGAGAAAATAACTGACAAAGGCATTGGAAATGGTATATCTTTATTAATTATGGTAGGAATAATTGCAAACCTTCCATTATCATTTACACAAGAGTTTATTTCAAGGGTTTCTGAAAATAATGGAGGATTGATGCTAGTATTAATTGAACTTGTTCTTTGGATAATAATTATTTTATTATCGATACTACTTGTAATGGCTGTTAGACAAATTCCCGTTCAATATGCACGAAGAACTTCTGGAGGAAACTCAATAAAAAGCTCCAGTTTATCTGGAAGCAGGCAATATATTCCACTAAAGTTAAATGCCTCTGGTGTAATGCCAATAATATTTGCTCAAGCATTAATGTTTGCACCTGTTTATTTAGGTAGTTTATTCGGAAACTCAAGTTTTGGCCAATGGATGCAATCCGAGTTTTCAGATATATTCGGATTATGGTATAATATATTATTTGGTTTACTTATAATCATTTTTACATTCTTTTATACTGCTATGACCGTTCCAACTAATAAGATGTCTGATGATTTGAAAAGAAGTGGTGGCTTTATTCCTGGGATAAGACCTGGAAATGACACATCTAATTATCTTGATAATATAATGACTAATATTACATTTCCTGGGTCGTTATACTTAGCTGCCATAGCTGTTTTTCCTGCTGTAGTTGTTAAGTTTATGGGTATGCAACAAGGGTGGGCATTATTCTATGGTGGAACATCATTACTAATTATGGTTGGTGTTGCTATAGATACAATACAGCAAGTAAACTCCTATCTTTTAAACCGTCACTATGATGGATTAATGAAAACAGGAAAAAGTCGAAGAACAATAACACCAACGATATAATTTATTCATGGCTAAACAAGAATCAATAGAACAGGAAGGAAAAATTATCGAGGCTTTATCCAATGCTATGTTTAGGGTAGAATTAGAGAATGGTCATGTGGTCACAGCACATATTTCAGGTAAAATGAGGTTGCATTATATTAAATTACTTCCAGGGGATAAAGTTAAATTAGAAATGAGTCCTTATGATTTATCAAAAGCAAGAATTACCTATAGATTTTAATATTTATAAGAAAAAAATTAGATGAAAACAAGAACTTCAATTAAGAAAAGAAGCGCCGATTGTAAAATTGTAAGGAGAAAAGGCACTTTATATGTTATTAACAAAAAGAATCCTAGATTCAAACAAAGACAAGGATAAATTATGGCAAGAATATCAGGGGTTGATATACCTAAACAGAAAAGAGGCGTAATAGCTTTAACGTACATATTTGGAATTGGAAAAAGTAGAGCTTCTACAATTTTAAAAAAAGCCAAAGTTAGTGAGGAAACAAAAGTTTCCGACTGGACAGATGATGAAACCGGTCGTGTAAGAGACATGGTTAGTAGTTTTAAAATTGAGGGCGAGCTAAGATCAGAAAACCAAATAAATATCAAAAGATTAATGGATATAGGATGTTACAGAGGAATTCGTCATAGAACAGGACTTCCTTTGAGGGGTCAAAGAACAAAAAATAATTCTAGAACCAGAAAAGGAAAAAGAAAAACAGTAGCTAATAAAAAGAAAGTAACTAAATAAATAAAACTAATTACTAATGGCAAAAACAGTTTCAAAAAAAAGAAAAGTAATAGTGGAGGCTTCCGGTCAGGCACACATTAATGCTTCTTTTAATAATATTATTATATCTCTAACAAACATGAAGGGGGAAGTTATTTCATGGTCCTCAGCTGGAAAAATGGGTTTTAGAGGATCAAAAAAGAATACGCCATATGCTGCTCAAACAGCTGCTGAGGATTGTGCGAAACAAGCGCAAGAAGCCGGACTCAGAAAAGTGAAAGTTTACGTTAAGGGTCCAGGAAATGGAAGAGAGTCTGCCATACGTACCCTACATAATAACGGGATTGAGGTTACAGAAATTGTTGATGTAACTCCACAACCTCATAATGGTTGTCGTCCTCCTAAAAGAAGACGTGTTTAATTTTAATAATAGTTATAAAAAAAATATAAAATGGCAAGATATACAGGTCCTAAAACAAAAATAGCCAGAAAATTTGGTGAAGCTATTTTTGGAGAAGATAAGTCTTTTGAGAAGAGAAATTATCCACCTGGACAGCATGGAAATAATCGTAGACGTGGAAAAAAATCTGAATATGCAATCCAACTAATGGAAAAGCAAAAAGCTAAATATTCGTACGGTATCTTAGAGCGTCAATTTAAAAACCTTTTTGAAAAAGCCAACAGATCAAAAGGGGTTACTGGTGAGGTTTTACTTCAATTATGTGAGTCTCGTCTTGATAACACTGTTTTTCGACTTGGATTATCATCCTCGAGAAGTGGATCGAGACAACTTGTCTCTCATCGTCATATTACGGTTAATGATAATATTGTAAATATACCATCTTATCAATTAAAACCAGGAGATGTTATTGGTGTCAGAGAAAAATCAAAATCATTAGAGGTTATAAAAAACTCATTGAATAACAATAAAAGTACCTACGAATGGCTTACATGGGATAGTGATTCTTTAAAAGGTACTTTTGTTTCAATTCCTCAGCGTATTCAAATCCCTGAAAATATTAAAGAACAATTAATTGTAGAACTATACTCAAAATAATAAAATTATGGCAATATTAAATTTTCAAAAACCAGACAAGGTAGTTATGATAGATTCTTCAGATTTTGAAGGAAAATTTGAATTTCGACCCTTAGAACCAGGATATGGATTGACTATCGGAAATGCTCTAAGAAGAGTCCTCTTGTCATCTTTAGAGGGGTTTGCAATAACATCTATAAAAATTGATGGTATTGATCATGAATTTTCTACTATTCCAGGTATAGTTGAGGATGTAACAGAAATTGTTCTTAATTTAAAACAAATAAGATTTAAACGACAAATCGACGACGTCGATAATGAAAAAGTAAATCTCAGTTTTTCTGGACAGGATCAGCTAAAGGCTGCGGATTTACAAAAATTTATTTCTGGATTTCAAATTTTAAATCCAGATCAAGTTATATGTAATTTAGAAAAAGCTGTTCAGTTTAACTTTGAACTAATAATTGAAAAAGGAAGGGGTTATATTCCTGCTGAAGAGAACAAAAATATAGATTCTGCTTTAGGAGTAATAGCTATAGATTCAATTTTCACTCCAGTTAAAAATGTTAAGTATATAATAGAAAATTACAGAGTAGAACAAAAAACTGATTACGAAAAGTTAGTATTTGAAATTGTCACTGACGGTTCTATTCATCCAAAAGATGCATTAACTGAAGCTGCTAAAACTTTAATCCACCACTTCTTGTTATTTTCTGATGAAAGAATTACTCTTGAAGCTGATGAGATTGCTCAAACTGAAACCTATGACGAAGAATCACTCCATATGCGTCAACTTCTCAAAACTAAATTAATCGACATGGATTTATCGGTTAGAGCACTTAATTGTTTAAAAGCAGCAGAAGTAGATACTCTTGGTGATCTTGTTTCGTACAATAAAAATGATTTAATGAAATTCAGAAATTTTGGCAAAAAATCCTTGACTGAACTAGAAGAGTTAGTCGTATTAAAAGGCCTTTCATTTGGAATGGATTTATCAAAATATAAATTAGATCGTGATTAACTAATAATTTAAGTATACCATTATGAGACATGGAAAAAAAGTAATGCACTTGGGTAGAAAAAAGGCTCACCGTAAGTCGATGTTATCGAATATGGCATGCTCTTTAATTGAACATAAATCAATTAACACTACAGTCACTAAAGCAAAAGCTCTAAGAATTTTTATAGAACCATTAATCACAAAATCTAAAAGTGATTCCACACACAACAGAAGACTGGTTTTTGCAGATTTAAGAAGTAATAAACATGTCTCAGAATTATTCGATGTGATATCAAAAAAAGTTGGTGATAGACCAGGAGGATATTGTAGAGTAATTAAATTGGGTAATAGGTTAGGAGATAACGCGGATATGGCTTTAATCGAGTTAGTAGATTTTAATGATATTTATTCTGTTGATAGCCATAAGAAGAAAAGTACTAGAAGACGTAGATCAAAAAATAAGGATCAAGATTCGATTAAAAATGAAAAACCAGATTCTAATGATAAGTTGACTGAATCTTCAGAAAAAAAATAAATTTTCTACAATAAAATTGAAAAGGATAATCATTTTAGATTATCCTTTTTTTTATGTTAATTTGTAATACTTATTTATGAAGTATAAGGCATTAAAAAAAGCGATTGTTCTTCTTGCTGATGGCACTAGATTTTATGGAAAATCAGTTGGCATTGAAGGAAGTAGTTTTGGAGAAATATGCTTTAATACTGGAATGACTGGATACCAAGAAATTTTCACTGATCCTTCCTATTTTGGTCAAATAATGGTCACTACAAATACACATATAGGAAATTATGGAACATTAGACTTTGATTCTCAATCAAATGGAATTAAAATTTCAGGCTTAATATGTAAAAATTTTAGTTACGTTCAAACAAGACCATCATCAAAAGTCGATTTGTTTTCATATTTTAAAAACCAAAATAAAATAGTTGTTTCAGATGTTGATACCAGAGCTTTAGTTAGTTACATCAGAGAAAATGGTGCAATGAATGCAGCAATAACAACTGAGTTAAACAAAATAGATGAAATTATTTTAAAGCTAAAAAAACTTCCTTCTATGGTAGGCTTAGAATTAGCATCTAAAGTTTCCACAAAAAAACCATATTTTGTTGGAAATCCAAATTCAAAATATAAGGTCTCAGCACTTGATCTTGGTATAAAACAAAATATTTTGAATCATTTTTCAAAAAGAGACATATATACAAAAGTTTTTCCATACAATTCTTCATTTGAAGAATTATCCGAATGGGGCCCTGATGGATATTTTATATCTAATGGTCCAGGAGACCCTCAACCTCTTAAAGGTGCTCAATTATTGGCAAAAAAAATAATTAAAAATAATTTACCTCTTTTTGGTATATGTTTAGGTCATCAGGTAATAGCCATAGCTAATGATATTCCGACATATAAAATGTTTAATGGTCATCGCGGTATAAACCATCCTGTTTTTAATCATCAATTAGGAAAAGGTGAGATAACATCTCAAAATCATGGTTTTGCTATTGATAAAGAAAGTGCAAAATCAAACCAAGATATTATAATAACCCATAGTCATCTTAATGATGATACTGTTGCTGGAATAGAAATTAAAAATAAAAAATGCTTTTCAGTCCAATATCATCCTGAGGCAGCGCCAGGACCTAATGATTCAAATTACTTATTCGATAAGTTTATTCAATTAATTAAAAATTAAAAAGACAATGAGTTCTATTACTAAAGTTCATGCAAGACAGATATTTGATTCAAGAGGAAATCCAACAATAGAAGTTGATTTGATTACCAAAAATGGAATTTTAGGAAGAGCGGCAGTACCATCAGGTGCTTCAACTGGAGAGCATGAGGCTGTTGAAATGAGAGATGGTGGATCAAACTATATGGGCAAGGGTGTTCAGAATGCAGTTAAAATTGTTAATGATGTAATATCAAAAAAATTAATAGGTCTGTCTGTATTTGATCAAACAGGTATAGATAAGTTAATGATTGAATTAGATGGTACAGAAAATAAGTCAAAATTAGGGGCTAATTCAATTCTTGGAGTCTCTTTATCTCTTGCAAAAGCTGCAGCTAACGAACTTGGACTCCCACTTTATAAGTACATAGGGGATATTAATTCAAATACTCTTCCAGTTCCAATGATGAATATAATTAATGGGGGATCACATTCTGATGCACCTATTGCATTTCAGGAGTTCATGATTATTCCTAGTGGAGCAGAAAGTTTTTCACATGCAATGAAAATGGGTACTGAAATTTTTCATAATCTAAAAAAAGTTTTAAGTAAAAAAAAATTATCAACATCGGTTGGAGATGAAGGTGGTTTTGCTCCAAAATTAAAAGACACTGAGGATGCACTCGACACAATACTATTGGCAATAAATAATGCAGGGTATAAACCTGGAAAAGATATTAATATTGCTTTAGATTGTGCTTCATCAGAATTCTTTAAAAATAATAAATATGATTACTCAATTTTTGAGGGAGAAAATGGAAAAATTAGAAGCTCAAAAGAGCAGGCCGAATACTTAGTTCAACTTGCTTCAAAATATCCAATAATTTCTATTGAGGATGGAATGGATGAAAATGATTGGGAAGGATGGAAATATTTAAATAAAATTGGTGGAAAAAAACTTCAATTAGTTGGAGATGATCTTTTTGTCACAAATGTTAAAAGACTTTCTAAGGGAATTGAAGGAGAGTATGCAAATTCCATCCTAATTAAAGTTAATCAGATTGGAACTTTAACAGAAACAATAGCTGCTGTTGAAATGGCTCGAAAAGCAGGTTTCACATCTGTAATGTCACATAGGTCAGGTGAGACTGAAGATAATATTATTGCAGATCTTTCAGTTGCCTTAAATACAGGCCAAATAAAAACTGGTTCTGCGTCTCGAAGCGACAGAATGTCAAAATATAATCAATTGCTTAGAATTGAAGAGGAATTGGGAAAGTTGGCTTATTATCCTAAAATGAAGGCATTTAAATTTTGATTAAATTTGTTATAATTAATAATTATGGACGATAAAATTAAATTCCTTTATAATGGAAACGAGCACGAGTTTCCTCTGGTGCAAGGTTCGGAAAATGAGGTGGCTATTGATATAAAGACACTTCGACAGAATACTGGATTAATAACATTAGACCCAGGATACAAGAATACGGGTTCATGTATAAGTGATATTACATACCTTGATGGTGAAAATGGAATTTTAAGATACAGAGGCTATGATATAGCTGACCTAGCTAATAATTCCAGTTTTATTGAAGTATCTTATTTATTAATATTTGGAGAACTACCATCCAAATCAAAGCTCCAGGAATTTGAAAACGATATTAAAGAGGAGTTAATAGTTCATGAGGATATAAAAACTATTCTTAAAAGTTTTCCAACAGGAGCGCATCCGATGGGAATTCTTGCCTCTCTTACCTCAGCATTAATATCTTTTAACCCTGGATCTGTTGATGTAAGGTCTGAAGAAAAAATGTACCATGCTATAGTTCAATTAATGGCAAAATTTTCAATACTTACTGCTTGGGTTCATAGAAAACATCAGGGACTTCCTCTAAATTACCCTGATATTTCGATGTCCTTTGTTGAAAATTTATCCAAGATGATGTTTATGAAACCTAATAAAAATTACTCTAATCAAAGTATAACTATTTCAGCTCTTAATAAACTTTTAATTCTTCATGCAGACCATGAACAAAATTGTTCTACATCAACTGTTCGGATTGTTGGCTCATCTGAGGCTGGACTTTTCGCATCAATATCTGCAGGAATTTCAGCACTTTGGGGAAGACTGCATGGAGGTGCAAATCAAGCGGTTATTGAAATGTTAGAGTTAATCAGAAGAGATGGTGGTGATACAAAAAAATTTATGTCCAAGGCGAAAGATAAAAATCACCCCTTCAGATTAATGGGCTTTGGCCATAGAGTTTATAAAAACTTTGATCCACGTGCAAAAATAATCAAAAAAGCTGCAGATGATGTTCTTGACGAGTTGGGTATTAGTGATCCCATTCTTGAAATTGCCAAAGGACTGGAAAAGGAAGCTTTAAGCGATAAATACTTTATAGATAGAAAGTTATATCCCAATGTTGATTTTTACTCTGGAATTATATACAGAGCTCTTGGAATTCCTACACAGATGTTTACAGTAATGTTTGCTTTAGGAAGATTACCAGGGTGGATAGCGCAATGGAAAGAAATGAAATTAAATCATGAACCAATTGGACGTCCTAGGCAAATTTATAAAGGCAGTAAACACAGAAAAATATAATTTAAAAAGGATTTCTTAGGCTAGATGATGCCTTTTCATCCATCATTTTTTTAAAAAACAAATACTCTTTATCCTTTCTTACATCTAATTTAATAAAGCTGCTTTCATAAAATATAGAATATTGATAAGATTTTTCCTTATGGATATTTAATTTATAAAATGGTATTATTAAGCCATAAGTTTCTAAAAGACTTCTAAATCTAACTATTATTCCTTTTGGTCTTAACTCTATATTGCAGTAATTTATATTTTTATCTAAAACTAATAAGTTATTTATGTTATCAGAGGATTTATTTATTTTAAATCTAGGAGACCCGATACCATTTTTCTTTATTCTATCCATTAATGAATAAGGGGAACCAATTATTGAATCTATTTTTTTTTCAATTGGTTTATCGTTATATGAAATATTAATTAACATTAATTAAAATTAATACTTAATAATAGTTATTGCTAGCAATAAAGTGAGTTTATTTATCTTTACTTTATATTATGGAATTGGAAAATCAATTAAAAAATATTGTAAAAATAATTATTAAAAAAAAATTTAAAATTTTAATTGATAACTTGATTTTTCAGCCAACTAGAAAAGAATTTGAGGGTGATATTACACTGTTACTTTTCCCTCTTTTGAAAAAGATTAAAACTGATCCAGAAACTTTAGGAAAAGAAATTGGATCAAATTTAAAATCCGATTCGAATATTATCGAAAAATATAATCTTGTAAAAGGATTTCTTAATTTGACTGTTTGCAATTCTTTTTATATTTCTTTTTTAAATGATATAAAAAATCATAAAAAATATGGGCATATCAAACCAAATAAAAGCTCCAAAAAGATAATAGTTGAATATTCATCACCAAACACCAATAAACCACTCCATCTTGGTCACATCAGGAATAATTTACTAGGGTTTTCAGTATCTAAGATTTTAGAAGCAAATGGATATAATGTAATTAAAACTCAAATAATTAATGACCGTGGAATTCATATTTGTAAATCAATGGTAGCATGGAAATTATTTGGAAAAAATGCGCGACCATCTGATTTAAATAATAAAGGGGATCAATTCGTTGGTAAATTTTATGTTTTATATAACGATCAATACAAACAAGAAGTAGCAAAATTGATTGCTGATGGATTTTCTGAAATTGATGCTAAAAATAATGCTCCTATATATATGAAAGCAAAAGAATTATTAAAAAAATGGGAGCTAAATGATGGTGAAACAAAAAAATTATGGTCTGAAATGAACCAATGGGTATATAGCGGTTTTGAAATGACATATAAAAAACTTGGTGTTGATTTTGATTCCATTTATTATGAAAGTGATACATATTTGTTAGGCAAAAAAATAATAGAAGAAGGGATTGAAAAAAAAGTTTTTTATTACAAAAAAGATGGTTCTGTATGGGTTGATTTAAGCTCTGATGGATTAGATGAAAAGCTTTTATTAAGATCGGACGGTACTTCAGTTTATATCACACAAGATCTTGGGACTGCTTTTCAACGGATTAGAGATAATCCTGAGATGAGTGGAATGGTTTATACTGTAGGAAATGAACAGGATTATCATTTCAAAGTTTTGTTTCTTATTTTAAAAAAGCTAGGATATAATTGGTCTAAAAATCTTTTTCATCTTAGTTATGGAATGGTCGATCTTCCTTCAGGTAAAATGAAAAGTAGAGAAGGAACAGTTGTTGACGCTGATGAGTTAATTGAAAGTATGATTGAATCAGCCGAGAAAATTTCAAGTAATCATGGAAAGAAAATCAAGCTAGATGATTCTAAGAAATTATATAACGATATTGGTCTTGGGGCATTAAAATATTTTATTTTAAAAGTAGATCCTAAAAAAAGAATCTTATTTGATCCAAAGTCATCTTTTGATTTTAACGGAAATACCGGCCCTTTTATTCAATATACTTATGCTAGAATTCAATCTATTTTAAAAGAAAATAAAAATATTCAGTGGAATTCAAATAAAACAACTAAAATTCATTTGAAAGAAAAGGAAATTTTAAAACAAATTTTGATCTATCCTGAGGTTATTAAAAATGCAGGTAATTTATATAGCCCATCATTAATTGCCAATTATATTTATGATTTGGTAAAGCTATTTAATTCTTTCTACCAAAATATTAATATTTTAGGTGAAAAAGATTCAAATCAGAAAAGTTTTAGACTTCTATTATCTAGAAAAGTGGGAGAAATTATCTATAATTCATGTCTTTTATTGGGTATCAATGTTCCAAACAGAATGTAAATTAACGCGCATAGTATTTTAATATTAAATTCAGTAAAAAACAATTCAATATGCTAACTTTGAAATTATTTTAATTTATGTTTGATAATTTAAGTGATAAACTTGAAAAAGCTTTCCAGATCCTTAAAGGGCATGGGAAGATTACCGATATTAATGTTGCAAAAACTCTAAAAGAGGTTAGAAGAGCTCTCTTGGCTGCTGATGTCAATTATAAAATTGCAAAAGAATTTACTGACAAGGTAAAAAATAAAGCTTTAGGTCAAAACGTATTAACAAGCCTAAAGCCTGGGCAGTTAATGATAAAAATTGTCAAGGATGAACTTACTTTATTGATGGGTTCAAAATCTTCTGAATTGGATATTTCAAAAAAATTATCAATAATTTTAATGTGTGGACTTCAGGGATCTGGAAAAACTACATTTTCTGTAAAACTCGCAAAATTTCTAAAATCAAAAAGTTCAAAAAAGCCATTACTTGTTGCTTGTGATGTATATAGACCTGCAGCTATTGAACAATTAGAAGTATTAGCTAAACAGATCGATATACCAGTATTTAAAAATTTAGATGAAAAAAACCCTGTTATCATTGCAAAACAAGCCATTAATTTTGCAAAAAAAAATAAAAATGATTTAATTATAATTGATACAGCAGGTAGACTTGCAATTGATGATTTAATGATGAAGGAGATTTCTAATATTCATACAGCTGTTAAACCAAATGAGACATTATTTGTAGTTGACTCCATGACTGGTCAAGATGCTGTGAATACTGCTAAATCCTTTAATGATCTTTTAAATTTTGAAGGTGTTGTTCTTACAAAATTAGACGGAGATACAAGAGGTGGAGCGGCTCTTTCTATTAAATATGTTGTTGATAAACCAATTAAGTTTATTGGAACAGGAGAAAAAATAGATGCAATTGATATATTTCACCCCGATAGAATGGCTGATAGAATATTAGGGATGGGAGATGTTATTTCGTTAGTTGAAAGAGCTCAAGATCAATTTGATTTGGATCAAGCAAGAAAAATAAATAAAAAAATTGCAAAAAATAAGTTTGGGTTTGATGATTTTTTAAGTCAAATAAAACAAGTTCAAAAGATGGGAAGCATGAAGGATCTTGTAGGAATGATTCCAGGTGCTAATAAGATG
>CENX01037984.1_pt1 | contig 18832 bp, 24 predicted proteins | sample 361321 | NCBI WGS metagenome assembly CENX01 (sample SAMEA2619678, study PRJEB7988) | marine metagenome | isolation source: saline water (ENVO:00002010), including | reverse complement strand
GTTGTACCAGAAGACATTATGCTTCTTTCTCATGAAGGGGCTGCAAATAGTATGTATGATGTGATCAAGGGAAAATTACCAAGAGGTCTAAATGGTGCAGTTCGTGTTATCTTGAATAATCGTGAAAACACTATTCCTTACGTTGATCCAGAAACCAAAAAACCTATGAAGACAGAGCAGGGTGATATACTTGTCAAAGATTTTACTTATCTGACATTTAAGAAAGAAGGAAAGTCGATGGGCCCAGAATCGGGAGTTAAAAAACAACTTTTGGGTTGGATTTCAAGTAATGTTCCAAAGACAAAACTGACAAGGGATATGACACAACTTGAGGAAGAATAATGAGTAGATCTAGTTCTTTAGGAGATTTAGGACAAACACTTGGAACTGCTAAGTATTATTTACAATTAGATTCTGGTGGTTCGTATGGTGCTATTGGAAATGAAATGGTAAATAATTCTGGTACGACTGTTCCATATTTTGCAAATGCAACTGGCGATACGACCAATATAGCTGCTACAAATGACCACGATTATAAATTAGTAAGAGCAGGAATATATTTTATCAATTTTACTGTCAACGCTTACGAAGAATCTAGCGGTTCTGAACGTGGTTTTTCCGTGAGAATAAGACACAATGCTAGTTCACCAACTTCAAGTGAAGGAACTGACGAACTTTCTAAAAATTGGGGTCAAGTTTCAAATACCGATGGTAGTAATACAGATTATGGTGGTGCTACAACTCAAGTTATTCATAATTTTTCTGCAAATCATTTAATAAATTTTTACATTACAGAACTGAGTAGTGCTTTCGTAGATAGAATGACTGCATCAATCGTTCTCATAAGGCCTGTATAACCTTCTTAAAAAAACTTTTGAAAAAAACTTGACATTCGGGCTCTTTCTGTGGTATAATTGTTTTGTAATGAGAAAGGAGTAAAAATGACCAAAAAAGAACGCAAAGAACTGCTTGCAAAATATACAGGATATTCGTTGTCGGGATATTGTCATCTTGACGATGGAACTGGCGATTATGCAAGAGATATACCAAAAGATTCTGAAGAATCAGAAGAAAAAGATTCGTAAAAAAACTTGACATTCCTCTTACAATCTAGTATAATAGTATATGTGAGGTTAAGAGATAACCATTTATTGAGTTTATTATGAAAAAAGATACTAATTTAGTTGAACAGAAATCACTTCTTGCGAAGTTGATGGCTGCGGAGAACATTACTGTTCAACATAAAAAGATTCCTACTGCGGCATTCGATGTGAAAAATCGTGTGCTGTACCTACCTATTCTTAAATGGAAGCCTGGTTCTGCTGTCTATGATCTGTTCTGTGCCCACGAAGTTGGTCATGCACTCTGGACGCCAGAAGAAGGTTGGCACTCTTCAATTAGTAAAAAAGGAAAAGGTTTCAAATCCTTCCTTAATGTTGTTGAAGATGCAAGAATCGAAAAGAAAATCAAAAGAAAGTTTGCTGGTGCCCGTAAGTCAATGATTGATGGTTATGGGGATCTTATGAATAACGATTTTTTTGGATTGAGATCAATGGGTGTAGATGTCAATGATCTTGGTCTGATTGATCGTATTAATTTATATACTAAGGCTGGAACTGACTACGGAATCGAATTCTCTGATGAAGAGCGAGAGTGGGTTGAAAAAATCATGAGAACTGAGACTTTTGATGATGTCGTAAAACTCACCGATGAACTTTATGAGTATTGTAAAGAGAATGAATCCGAAACTGATAACAGTTACGGAGATTTTTCTGATGAAGATGAATGGGGTGAGGAAGAAGATGGAGATGAAGAATCAGAAGGTTCAGATGGATCAGAAGAAAAAGATGATTTTGAAATGGACATGGCCGGAGACGAATCTGCTGAAAGTGATTCTGAAGAAGATGGTATTTCTGGTTCTGGTTCAAATGGAGAAAAATCTGAAGATTCGGATGATTCAGATAGTGGATTGAATTCTTTTGAAAAACAAGTTCAAGAAGCAATGGACAAGATGAGAGAAGAAAATGAGTCCAAGTCTGAAAACTCTTCCGATGATTCAAGTGATAAGTCTGAAAATCCTAGTCCTTCAAATGGAATGGAAGGTGGAAAAGGAAATCCCTTTGACAGACAAGATATGTCAACTGGGCCAGTTTCACTTACTGATGAAAACTTTCGTGCAAACGAAGAAGATATGGCAGATATGAGGGAAAACATTTCCCTTCCTGTATATTTGACATTTCCAAAAATCAATACTGATTCAATTGTCGTTGACTTCAAGAAAATTCAAAAAGAATTGAGTGAGTATTATGAGAGTCAAGAAAATGCAGTTGCATATGGAAATGTTATTCTGAAAAAATTCAAAGGTGCGAATGATAAAATAATCAACTATATGGCCAAAGAGTTTGAAATGAAGAAGGCTGCAGATATTCATCGCAGGGCATATTCTTCAAAGAAGGGAACTCTTGATATGAACAAAATTCATGCTTACAAGTATAGTGAAAATCTGTTTCAACAGATTACTAACTTGCCTGAAGGTAAGAATCATGGAATGGTCATGTTCATTGATTGGTCTGGTTCAATGAATCATTGTATGAAAGATACCATTGAGCAGTTAGTCAACTTGACAATGTTTTGTCAGAAGGTTCAGATTCCTTTTGAAGTTTATGCATTCTCTGATTCTTATAGAGATTGGAAAGATGAGGAAAATGAAAATGTTTACAGAAGCTGGAGATCAAGGGATAAAGAAGATAGATTCAATCATACTCCTAGTGGAAAGAAAATTGCAGATTACAAGAAAGGTGATATGGTTGTCGGAAATCATTTTCGTCTTTTGAATCTTTTTTCTTCTAGAATGAGAAACAGAGAATTGACAAATGCATATCGAAATGCTCTTCTGATTGCAGAAGGATTTCATAATCGCTATAGTTACTACTACAGTCAAGGTTATAACTATTTTGGAATGCCAAATAATTTCAGTCTAGGTGGAACTCCTTTGGATGATACAATTATTGCTTCAAAGTCAGTAATTGAAGAATTCAAAATGAGAACAAAGGCTCAAATTGTCAATGCAATATTTCTTACTGATGGTGCTTCTTCTACCAACTGTTCATATATTGGCCCAGATGGAAACACTTCAAGTTACGATTGGTCATCAATGCATATTGATGATAAAAAAACCAAAGTGAGAGTTTTTCCAGATGAAGTAAAAATGAGATATTCTAGTGGTCGATATACCAGTATGTATCTTATTGGATTGAAAAAGACTACTGGAATCAATCTTCTTGGATTTTTTCTTACAAGTGGTAGTGGAAGAAGAATTGCTGGAAATATTTCTTCTGTTACAGGTACTTATCCTAAAGAATCAGAACTTTCAGATTTTCGTAGAAACAAGTTCATGATTGAAAAGGGAACTGCATATGATGAACTCTATGTTATCAATACCAAGGGTCTTGAAATCGATGAAGTTGATCATATCGGACAAGTGGCTGCAGGATCATCAAAAGCAGAGATCCGAAAGGCACTAAAGAAAAACACAAAAGGAAAGTTACAGAATCGTGTTCTTCTCAATGCATTTATTGAAAAAGTTGCGTAAAAAACTTGACTTCCTTGAATGTTTTTGATATAATATATTTGTGAGAGTGAGAAATCACTCATTTTGAAAAACCTCTTTTGAGAGATTTGTTATGATGAATTTGAACGATAAACAACAAAAGTCGCTTGATGCGTTTCGTTCTTTTGTTGGTTCTGATACCTTTACTAAATCAGATTATACTGATTTCAAAGTAAAGGCAAAAGAATTAGGTGTTATTTCTCCTAGATTCTTGATTAGAAATAATACTTGTGAAAAAGTTGAACGTGGAGAATATCGTTTTCCTACAGTCAACGGCCAACCTTCAGTCGTTGTAGATGATACAACTACTGCCTCTCTTGCAACTAATGTTGCTGTCGCAAGAACTCAACCTGCTGAGATGGTTTCCAATGTCGTAGAATTTCCTATGAATACTGAATCGTATGTTCCTGCAAAGGTAAATGGGTATGTAAAATTTGGTCATTATGCTGATGTTAAGACCATTAAAAAGTCTGGTCAATTCTATCCAATCTTCATTACTGGTTTGTCAGGAAACGGAAAGACCATGATGATTGAGCAGGTTCATGCTGAATTGAGAAAAGAACTTTTTCGTGTGAACATCACAATCGAAACTGATGAAGATGATTTGATTGGACACTACGCTCTGGTCGATGGTCGAACTGTTTGGCAGGACGGCCCAGTTACTATGGCGATGGAACGTGGTGCAACTCTTCTTTTAGATGAAGTTGACCTTGCATCAAACAAAATTATGTGTTTACAACCAGTACTGGAAGGAAATCCACTTCTCATCAAAAAAGAAGGAAGGATTGTTCGTCCTAAAGCTGGTTTTACTGTTATGGCAACTGCCAATACTAAAGGTAAAGGTTCTGAAGATGGTCGATTTATCGGAACAAACATCCTCAACGAGGCTTTCCTTGAAAGATTCCCTATCACAGTCGAACAAGAGTATCCTTCAATCGCAGTCGAAAAGAAGATCATCATTAAGTTGATGGAAAATCTTGGATGTGTCGATGAAGAGTATGCTGCAAAACTGGTTGATTGGGCAGATCTGATTCGTAAGACCTTTTATGATGGTGGAGTCGATGAGATTATTGCCACTCGCCGTCTGGTACATATCATCCATGCATTTGCAATTTTCAAAGATAGAATGAAAGCAATTGCAATGTGTGTCGCAAGGTTTGATGATCAGACCAAAGATACTTTCATGGACTTGTACTCCAAGTTAGATGATAAAGTTTCTTTGCCTTCCGAAGAAACTGAAGTTTCAGAATCAACTGAAACCGAAGAACAGGAAGAAGATTACAGTAGTCCGTTTTAAGGGTTATAGATAATATAGGGTGTTGCTCGAGAGGGTAACATCCTATTGTCATATCTAGTGAATTATAATGGAGAATTATGGAAGTTAAAATTGGAATAGAAGAACTCCGTACTAAAAAAATAATGGTTTGTACACCGATGTATGGTGGAATGTGTTCTGGAATGTATGCAAAGGCTTGTTGTGATCTTGCAACATTGTCCACCAAATACCAAATGGACTTGAAGTATTTTTATCTCTTCAATGAATCCTTGATTCCCAGAGCAAGAAACTATTTGGTCGATGAATTTTTAAGAAGTGAATATACTCATTTGATGTTTATTGATGCAGATATTCATTTTGATCCTAATGATGTTTTGGCACTTGCTGCTTTGGACAAAGACATTATTGGTGGCCCTTATCCAAAGAAATGTATTGCATGGGAGAAAGTTCGTAATGCTGTTGATACAGGACTTGCGGATGAAGATCCTAATATATTAGAACAATTTACTGGTGATTACGTTTTTAATCCAGTAGAAAATACTCATCAAATAAAAGTCGCAGAACCAGTTGATGTACTTGAAATAGGAACTGGTTTTATGATGATTAAGAGAAACGTATTTGATGATTTTAAAGAGGCATTTCCTCAATTTACATATCGCCCAGATCATAACAGATCGGAACATTTTGCTGGTGATAGAATGATCCATGCATATTTTGATACTGTAATTGATTCTAAAGCATACTTAGGTGATATTTCTGGTGATAGTGAAAGGTATTTGTCAGAAGATTATTTTTTCTGTCAATTTGTTCGTAGATTAGGGTATCAAATCTTTTTGTGCCCTTGGATGAAACTTGGACATATGGGTTCATATGTCTTTTCTGGTTCTATGCAAAGTTTAGCAAATCTTGAATTTGCATCTCATGGGGCTGATCCTGCAAGAGTGAGTAATCATGAAAAAAGAAAAAGAAACAAAGGAAAACGTAAGAGAAAACATTGATTATGTTTTTGATGAGGGTAAATATTTAAGTGAAATTTGGGATGCAATAGACAAAACCTATACTTCACATTACGCTCAAAACAAAGTACAATCAACTGAATTTATATCTGATGCAGGACATGGTGAAGGTTTCTGTATTGGTAACATTATTAAGTACGCCCAGAGGTATGGTAAGAAGGGTGGATTTAATAGAAACGACTTGACAAAAGTCGCTCATTATGTTATTATTATGTTATACCTACATGATAATTTTTATAAACGTGAAACAGGAGATCACAATGAAACTAAGTGAAAATACAGTAGGGTTCTTGAAGAACTATGCAAACATTAACCAAAGTTTGGAATTTCAAGAAGGGAAAACTCTTAGAACAGTTTCCCCTTTAAACACTATTTTGGCCTCGGTTGAGATTAGTGAAGATTTTCCTAAAACTTTTCCTATCTATGAGTTAAGTAGATTTCTTGGAACTCTGTCTCTATTTAATGATCCAGAATTGGATTTTACAGAAAATGGTGTTTCTATTAAAGATGGTAGTCATGAGGCTACTTATCGTTATTGTGGAAGTAGTTCCATGTTTCAAACTCCACCAGAGAAAGATATAACCTTTCCAGATCCAGATGTCGAATTTACTCTTGAAAAAGATGTATTCAAAAAGACTATCAATGCGGCCAATACTCTTGGTTTGCCCGAAGTAGTGATTGAGGGTGATGGTAATGAAACAAGAATCGTTGTTTCTGATACAGGAAATACAACTTCTGATAGTTTTTCTACTGGTGTGGGAACTACAGATAAAACATTCCGAATGATTTTCAAAACTGAAAATCTCAATAAATTGATGGAAGGAACATACGAAGTAAAACTTTCATCCAAACGTATTTCACATTTTAAAAGGACAACTGATTCTCTTCAGTATTGGATTGCATTAGAACAAAATTCAACATTTGAGGGGTAATCATGGAAAACTCTTTATTATGGGTTGAGAGGTATCGCCCATCAACAATTGATGATTGTATCTTATCTGATACAATTAAAAATACTCTGAAGGATTTGGTAAAAGATAATACTGTACCAAATCTCATGTTCACTGGCCCTGCTGGAGTTGGTAAAACAACTGTTGCCAGGGCAATCTGTGATATGACAAATTCTGATTACATCATCATCAATGGTTCTGATGAGGGTAGAATGATTGATACTCTCAGAACTAAGATGACACAATTTTGTTCTACTATCTCTCTCAAAGGTGGTAGAAAAGTTGTAATCATCGATGAGGCAGACTATTCCAATCCAGATTCGGTGCAACCAGCATTGAGAGGATTCATCGAAAAGTTTGCAGAAAATTGTTCTTTTATATTCACTTGTAACTATAAAAACAGAATCATTGAACCGATTCATTCTAGATGTGCGGTTGTAGATTTCACTTCTCCTAAAGAAGAGAAACCAGAGATTGCAATGCATTTCTTGAATCGATGTGGTGAAATGCTTAATAATGAGAATGTTACATATGAAAAGAATGTGATTGCGGCTCTAATCAATAAACACTTTCCAGATTTTAGGAGAGTGATTAATGAGTTGCAAAGGTATTCTACATCTGGTGAGATAAATGCAGGGATTCTCGCAAATATAGGAGAACTCAATTTAGATCAATTGATGTCTGCATTGAGAGAGAAGAATTTCCAAAATATGAGGAAATGGGTTACAAACAATGCCGACAATGATCCTGCATCAGTATATCGGAAAATATACGATAAATTGTATGAAGTTCTGGCCAAATCATCCATACCACAAGCAGTATTGATTATTGCCGATTATCAATATAAATCTGCATTCGTTGCAGACCAAGAGATTAACTTGGTTGCGTGCCTGATAGAGTTGATGGCGGAATGTGAGTTTGTATGAGTCTTTGGGATTTTATAAATGAAATCAATCATGGTAAGACCAATTTGATTGATGAAAAACCAGAGTTGGAGAAGAATTACAAACCTTTTATTATAAATCGTGGATTGAGTTTTAATCATGATACTGCATTATATGCAAATGAAATGAACTTCCACAGCCACCTTGATTCAAAACTTCAATTCGACTTTTTTCTAAATACTATTAGACCAAAAAAAAGATATGGTAAATGGTTAAAAAAGAAAAAAGAAGATAATCAAGTTCTTGATCTAATCAAGGAATATTGTAAGTGCAGTTATGCGAAAGCGAGAGATTATGCGTTACTTCTCAATGATTCGCAACTGGATATTATTAGACAACATATTGATACAGGTGGTTTGAAAGGAAACAATGAGTGAAGAGATCATCCAAAGGATGATTGAAGTGAAACTAAAAGAGGCCGATGATTTTCTCAAAGTAAGAGAAACCCTTACAAGAATCGGTATTGCATCACGCAAAGAAAAGACTTTATTTCAATCATGTCATATCCTGCACAAGCAGGGCAAGTACTACATAGTACACTTTAAAGAGTTATTTGCATTAGACGGAAAAACATCTAATTTTTCAGAGAATGATGAAGCAAGGAGAAATACCATTGCAAATCTTCTCACAGAATGGGAGTTAATTTCTCTAGTGCAACCAGATAAATCGGCAGAACCTACAGTTCCATTGAGCCAGTTAAAGATCTTGTCTTTCAAGGAGAAAGATGAATGGGATTTAACTCCAAAATATAATATCGGAAACAAAAGGGATGCTGATGAGAATGACCAGTAATTTATATTTTTACAAATTAGATTCTGATGTCAAAGATCCTGTTCGTGCAACGGAAGGATCTGCTTGTTTTGACTTGCACGCTTCTTTGCCAGAGTATTCAGTAGTTAAAGTATATTTAAGTAATTACGAAGATCCAGAGAAACGAAATAGAAAAGTAGTAGACGGAAGAGTGCAAGTCAATCCTAATGAAAGAGTATTAATTCCAACAGGATTGATATTTGACATACCAGTAGGACATTCAGTTCGTTTGTATCCTAGATCTAGTCTTGCATTAAAGAATGGATTGACATTGGCAAACAATGTTGGAATTATCGATTCTGACTATGTTGAGCCAGTTTTCATGATGATTTGTAATATTAGTGGGTATCAACAATTTATAACCAATGGAGAACGTATTTGCCAAGCAGAATTGGTTAAAGAACATCCTTCTATGATCATGAAGACAGAAGAGCGTCCAGAAAGAAAAACTGATAGGGATGGTGGTTTCGGCAGTACTGGTAAGGAATAGACTGGCACATATTATCAAAAAATGGACAATTGCAACTGTACAAGTGGTGTATTATATTCCAGATCATTTGCATATTGTAAATCAATTTATGTGGCAAACAGAAGATCAGTTGCCCGAATATCCCCGAATAAAGAAGTTTTTAGACTATTGGGATAAAAACATAGACGGGCCGATAAAGGAAGTTTATATTCATGATCACGAAGATCATAAAGTTCGTCATGTTGATAGGAGATATAAAATAAATTGAGATGAAAGTTGTTGATGGTTTTTTAGAAAAAAATGAATTTACAAAACTACAAAATTACTTCCTTGGTGGTCATTGTCAATGGAGATATGCCCCATTTATAGATAATCCAAAAGACATAGATAAGTTTCAATTTATTCATGTTTTTTTTACAAGATGCAATCCTGTGAGTGAAGATTATTCTATACTTGATCCTGTATTCCGCAAAATACAGATGAAATCTTTATATAGAATCAAAGCAAATTTACTCACCAGAACACCAGAAATAGTCGAAAACAGTTTTCATTATGATGTTTCTGATTTCACACCAGAACAAGCCAAGAATTGGCTCACATCAATATTGTATATCAATACAAATAATGGATATACAAGATTTGAAACTGGTGAAGTGATTGAAAGTGTGGAAAACAGATTGGTAACATTTCCTGCAAACTTGAAACATACAGGAACATCGTGTACCGATGAAAAAGTGAGAGTCGTTGTAAATTTCAATTATTTTAGTTGATCATGAATGAGTATCTACAGAAAAGTATAGAACTAGCAAATCATGAAGATTATTTGGATAGACTGCATTCTGTATATCCAATAACAATAAATGAAGAACGTGAGGTAGATTCTTCTCTACTCAGTAAACTTGAAAGAGCTTTCATAGACAGAAATGATAGAGAGTTGATACTACTAGCACTCAAGTTGGATTTGTTCCCTATAAAAGATTCTTATGTTGCATTTTTAAACAAATGTCCTTCTTCAATGATACAAAATCCTGCCACAGTTAAAAGGATCGCAGGAGTCATATATGATATTGGCTGGGAAAACTGTGTAAAGAATATTACACAACCTAAAGAAAATAATAGACAAATGGGCAGTAAGTTTACTGAATGGTTACAAACAAGTCCTTTTGGGATCAAACCAGTTTATCTACAAGAATTTGTTTGTACAGATAATGATGCAATTCTAGAATCATCTGATAAAGCAAAAAAAGATTTTGCCATGAATGCATTTGGATATTCAAGAGATAAAGGATTAGATTTTATTGCAAGATTCAATAAAAAATATATCATTGGAGAGGCAAAGTTTCTGACAGACTATGGTGGCCACCAAGTTGCTCAGTTTGAAGATGCACTATCTACTCTAAATACAGAAGTTCATGATGCAACTTGTGTGGCTATTTTAGATGGAGTGGTTTTCATCAAAGGAAAAAATAAGATGTATAATAGATTGACTACCGATTGTAAAAATAAAAACATATTATCATCTTTATTGTTGAAAGATTTCTGTTATTCATTATGAGTGTACAAATTCAAGACAATTTTTTAAATCAAAGATATTTTGATTCTTTACATAAAAAAATTATGGGCCAATCTTTCTCATGGTTTTATACTGACTACATTGTTGAAAAAGATAAAAGAGATTCAAAATTTCAATTCATACATACAATTTACGATAAGACTTTAAATGATCCCGATACTTATGAAAAATTAAAACCTATGTTTCAATTGATGGGAGCCAAGTCCGTGTGGAGAATCAAATTGAACTTGATCCCTAAAACATATGAAATAGAGGAAAACGAATACCATACAGACATACATGAAAATAGTAATGAAGGATGGTACACTTCAATATTTTATATGAACACAAACGATGGCTATACCATATTTGATAATGGAACAATGATTAATAGTGTGAAAAATAGATTGATAACATTTCCTGCAAAAATGAAACACGCTGGTACATCTTGTACTGACCAAAAAAGAAGAGTGGTTATTAATTTCAATTATCGTAAAAAATTGTAAAATTAGACTTGACTTTTCCTATAAAAATTAGTATAATAGTAGAAAAGGAGATAAATAAGGATGGAAACAAAATACAAATTATTAGTGAGAGATGTAGGAAACTATGCAGAAGATTCACTAATTAAATTGATTTGGATTGTTTTTAAACATCGCTGTCAACATTTCCTCAAGGGAGAGGGTTGGCGTGATTAAGGTTGTCCATAGTGGAAACCTTAAACTTACTCATTGCCCTGTGCTAGGGGATGAGATTTACAATAACCTTGCTTAATAAAGGAGGCAATATGGTAACATTAGCACATCACACAAATTTCACCGCAGGCGATCTTGAACGATTTATGGGTCTTTCCGTAGGATTTGACTCCATGTTCAATCGTTTGATGAATTTTCCACAATCTTCTCAGGATAGTGGATTTCCACCTTACAATATCCGAAAAGAGGATGACTACAAATATGTCATTGAGTTGGCCCTTGCTGGGTTTTCTGAATCTGACATTGAAGTAGAGGTAAAGGACGGCATTCTTACAGTTCGTTCTAAAGAAGACAAAAGTACTGATGATACTCAGTATGTTCACAGGGGAATTGCCAAAAGGTCATTCTCTAAATCTTGGACTCTTTCTGATGATGTAATCGTAAAAGGTGCAGAGTTCGATAATGGTCTTCTAAATATTTCTTTGGAGAAAGTGGTGCCCGAAGAAAAGAAACCACGTTTGATTCCTATTACTAAATTGATTAGTAAGTAATCATTCTCCAAACCCCATCAAAAATATATACTTTGATGGGGTTTTTGTTTTTAATCAATTGAAGGAGAAAATTATGTTACCACTTGCAGGAATGTTATTCAATGTAGTTGCTGGGCTAGTAGTTGACAAAGCTCAAGATCTTGCAGAAGAACACGTTGAAAAAATGATAGATGATATACTTCCAGACAATGCAAAAAAAGAGTTGGATAAAATTGTAAAAAATGATCCATCACATACTTTCAGTAACGCAAAAGATGCACTCAAAGGTGCAGTAGAGGGTAAACTTCCAGTACAAATGAAGGATGGTAAATTTATGCCACTAGAGTTCAATGTTACTTTAAAGTTCGATCCTAATACTCAGAAAATAGAAGTACTTAACAGGGGGTAATCGTGTACATGACAAAAAACTTTTCATATTTTGAGATGATCAAAAGTTCAACGGCAGATCGGATGGGGGTTTCAAATGAACCAACAACTGAACACGTTATCAACTTGGTCAATCTCTGTAATTTTATTTTACAACCAGTAAGAGAACAATTTGGCCCGATCAGAATAAGTAGTGGCTATCGTTCTCCTGCACTTAATGCAAAGATTGGCGGATCTAAGACAAGTCAACATTGTAATGGAGAAGCTGCAGATTTTGAATCGTCTAGAGTTTCCAATCCAGATCTTGCAAGATGGATTGCAAAAAATTTAGAATTTGATCAGCTTATTTTAGAGTTTTACGATGGTAAAAATCCAAATAGTGGATGGGTGCATTGTTCATATAAGAAAGATGGAAATAATCGTAAGTCAACCTTGACGGCACTTAAAGTAAAAGGGAAGACACAATACAAAAAGGGTCTTCTCTCTTAGGGGGAGAATATGAAATATATCTGGTTAATCTACCTACAATTTTTGTTTCTATTACATCAATTTAGCTCGAAGAAGAATTGGATTGACAAACACATTCTAATATGTTATAATGAGTTAGATAAGTTAAAAGTGAACTATATTAAAATCCATAAATTTGATCAATTTGATAATAAATGAGTTTTTATACCAATGTCCAAACTATAGGTAATAGTATATTATTTCGGGGTGTGTCTAATGACGGCAAGAGATTCAAAGACCGCATAGAATATCATCCCACTCTTTACATACCTACCAAAGAGGAAACCAAATTCAAAACACTTCAAGGTGAACCAGTTGGAGAGATTCGGCCTGGAAACATGAAGGAGTGTCGAGAATTCATTTCCAAATATCACGATATTGACAACTTTGATGTGTATGGTAATGATAAGTTTGAGTTTTCCTTTATTGCAGAACACTTTCCAGAAGAACATATAGACTACGATTATTCTCAGATTCGTATTGCTTACCTTGATATTGAAACTGGTTCAGAGAATGGTTTTCCAAATGTAGAAACTGCAAACGAAGAAGTAACTGCAATCACCATGAAGATTGGAAAGAAAGTCTATGTCTTTGGCCGTGGTGAGTTTGTTACAGATAGAGAAGATGTCTTTTATTTTCGATTCGATTCTGAACGTGCAATGCTTCAAAAGTTCTTTGAGATGTGGGATAAGGAATCTCCCGATATTATGACAGGATGGAATATTGATACCTTTGATATTCCTTATCTTGTCAATCGTGCAATGAGATTATTTGATGACAAAAAGAATCCTTACAAACTTTTATCTCCTTGGAGAAAACTTAGAGAGTACAAGATGTTTGGTCTTGGTGGCCAAGAGTTACAGACATATGAGATCTATGGTGTAGAAACTCTTGACTATCTGGCAATGTATCGTAAATTTACATACATCAATCAAGAATCATATCGATTAGATCATATTGCATTTGTTGAATTAGGTGAACGTAAACTGGACTATTCGGAACAGGGCTCTCTTCATCTTCTCTATAAGAACGATTATCAGAAGTTCATAGAATACAACATCAAGGATGTGGAGTTGGTAGAACAACTTGAGAACAAGATGAAACTTCTTGAGATGATTGTATCACTTGCATATCTCAGTAAAGTCAACTACAGTAATACATTTGGCCAAGTACGAATGTGGGATACTTTGATTTACAATAATCTTCTTAGAAAGAATATTGTAATTCCACCTAAAACAACTTCTCATAAATCTTCTCAGTTTGAGGGTGCGTATGTGAAAGATCCGATTCTTGGATCTCATGATTGGGTTGTGAATTTTGATTTGAATTCTCTGTATCCTCATCTTATCATGCAGTACAATCTCTCACCAGAAACTTTGATTACAGATGAACTTCCAAGTGATCTGCAAGAGATAAAAGATGCACGGCCTGGAATCGATGGTTTGGTAGATCAAGAACAAAATCTTGATGCACTTAAAAAATACAATCTAACCTATACTCCAAATAATGAATTCTATCGAAGAGATATTTATGGTTTTCTTCCAGAGATGATGCAACAAATCTATGATGATAGAGTCAAGTACAAAGGTATGATGATTGATGCAAAGAAGAAGTTACAAAACGAAACTGATGCATCTGAAAGATTCAAACTGAAAAACTTGATTTCCAAGTATCATAATATGCAACTCAATCTGAAGATTACTCTCAACTCTGCTTTTGGTGCGATGGGTAATCAGCACTTTCGTTATTTTGACCAGAGGATTGCAGAGGCCATTACTACTTCTGGACAACTATCCATCAAATGGATTGAGAAAGAAATCAATCGGTATTTGAATGATCTTCTCAAGACAGATGATGATTATGTTGTGGCGGTGGATACTGATTCAGTTTACATCACTATGGATAAACTGGTTCAATCTGTGTATGGTGATAAGAATGTGGAAAAGGCTAAGATTATAGATTTTCTCGATAAGGTTTGTTCTGAACAAATGGAAAAGATTATAGACAAATCCTATCAGAAACTAAAAGATTACATGAATGCATTTGATCAGAAGATGGTCATGAAACGTGAGAATATTGCGGATCGGGCAGTATGGACTGCAAAGAAACGATACATCATGAATGTGTATGATTCGGAAGGTGTACGATATAAAGAACCACAACTGAAGATTATGGGTATCGAGGCCATTCGTTCTTCAACTCCTTCTGCTTGTAAACAGAAGATGAAGGATATATTCAAGATTATCATGAATGGAACTGAAGATGATGCAATCCAGTATATTGATGAATTTCGTGAAGAGTTTAAAACATTGAGTGCAGAAGATATTTTCTTTCCAAGATCAGTTAGAGGTATGAAGAAGTATCATGATGCGGCCCATCTTTACATCAAGGGAACTCCTATTCATGTGAAAGGTGCATTGCTCTACAACAAACTCTTGAAAGATCATAAATTGTTAGGTGATTATCCTGTGATAAAGGATGGTGAAAAGATTAAGTTTGCGTATCTCAAGAAACAGAATACAGTTGGTGGTGAGGTAATTGCAATTCCAAATCAACTTCCATCAGAGTTTGAATTGCAAGATTATATAGACTATGATAAACAATTCAGTAAGTCATTCATTGAACCAATGAGTTCTGTAATGAATGCAGTTGGTTGGCAGACAGAACGAGTTTCTACTCTAGAGGATTTTTTCGGTTAAATGTTTTTCGGTTTATTTACACTATTTGTTGCACTTGCAATATCATCAGTTGCTGCATATTATTCTATCGTAGGATTGATGGCCATATTTGCGGCAGAGAAAACTGCAATCGCAATAATGGGTGTGGTTCTTGAAGTAGGAAAACTGGTAGTTGCAAGTTGGACATTTCAGAATTGGAAAACTGCACCAACAATAATTAAAGGATATTTTAGTACAGCAGTAATTGTTTTGATGTTAATTACATCATTAGGTATATTTGGGTTTCTTTCAAGAGCGCACATACAACAATCAAGTCCTACCGCCCTCTTGGATGAGCGAATAGAAAGAATTGAATTAAAGGTTGATCAGAGAAAGACCGAAATACAAAGATATGAAGGAAGACTTGATACATTAGATAAAGCACTTCAAAGATACATCGAACTTGGTGCAATCTCAAAAGGTTTGGCCAAGATTGGTGCTATGGATAATGAAACAAGTTTACTGAAAACAAAAATCTCAAATTTAGAAGGAGAGATTGATGATTTGACGGATGAGAAGTATGAATTGAAAACTGAACTGAATCTTGCAGAAGTGGAAGTTGGCCCAATTCGTTATGTGGCGTCATTACTATATGATGATGTAAGTGAGTCGCAACTTGAACGGGCAGTACGTTGGATAATCATACTTCTCATCTTTGTTTTTGATCCACTTGCAGTTGTCCTTGTGATTGCTGCAAACATAACATTGAGAGATTTCAAAAGAGAAAGAAAACTCGCAACTAAAACAGTAACAGTAATGCCCGATCTTTCCGATAAGGAGGTGATAGACAAGGAAAACGTGGCAGAGTATAAAGAAGAAGATGGTAATGAATTCAAAATTTTAACATGGGATATGTTTAAAAAATTAAGGAAAAAATAATGCAAATAATTGATGATTTTTTAGATTATGAAGAGTTTCAAATATTAAAATCTGAAATTATGAATCCTGTGTTTGATTGGAATTATGTTCCTATGACTGATAGTATTGAAGAGAAATCAAATAAATTTTCTGGACAATTTGTTCATCTTGCATATTCAAATTGTGTTCCAAGAACAACATTTTTCAATAAATTATTACCTGTATTGAATCGTCTAGATGTTACTACATTGAACAGAGTCAAATTGAATTTACAGCCCAGAACAGAAAAAATAGTCAAAGGACTTTTTCATACTGATTTGGGTGGAGACATGGATGAAGAAACCATGAAAACATGGACAACTTCTGTTTATTATATTAACACAAACGATGGATATACTGAATTTGAGAATGGTGAGAAAGTTAAAAGTGCAGAAAACAGAATAGTAAAATTTCAATCGAATCTGAAACATAGAGGAACAACTTGTACAGACGAACAAACCAGAGTGGTTATTAATTTTAATTATTTACCTTTACACAAAAGAATATAGGAGAACATTATGAGTTATATGAAAGATCTTGCAAAAGCTGCAGGAAATGAATTTGCAAGTTTAGTTGATGATGGAATATTTGGGGGTGATGTTGACAATTATATTGATACAGGATCTTATGTTTTCAATGCATTATTATCTGGATCTATTCATGGTGGACTTCCTGCAAACAAGATAACTGCAATTGCAGGAGAAAGTGCAACTGGTAAAACCTTTTTCACTTTGGGTCTGGTAAAACGATTCCTTGATATGAACGATAAGGCAGGAGTCATTTACTTTGAATCTGAATCTGCATTGACAAGTGAGATGTTAAGAGAACGTGGAATTGATGTATCAAGGGTTATTCATATGCCAGTTTCTACAGTAGAAGAATTTCGTCATCAAGCAGTTAAGATACTGGAAAAGTATGGTGAAGAAACAGAACCAAGACCACCTTTGATGATGTGTCTTGATTCTTTAGGTATGTTGTCTACTACAAAAGAGATGCAAGATATTTCAGATGATACTGGAAAAAGAGATATGACAAAGGCTCAAGTAATTAAAGGTGCATTTCGTGTTCTCACTCTGATGCTTGCAAAAGTCAATGTTCCTTTCATTGTAACCAATCATGTATATGATCAGATTGGAACTATGTATCCAACTAAAGTTATGGGTGGTGGATCTGCAATGCAGTATGCAGCTTCTTCTATCGTATTTCTTTCCAAACGAAAAGAAAAAGATGGAACGGAAGTTATTGGTAATGTAATTCATTGTAAGATGCAGAAGTCAAGGATGACCAAAGAGAACAAGATGGTTGATGTCCTTCTAACGTATAAAGATGGATTACACAAGTATTATGGTTTACTGGAAATGGCAGAGGCCGCAGGAGTATTTAAAAAGGTATCGACAAGATTTGAATTACCAGACGGATCTAAAATGTTTGGAAAACAAATTCTTGCAGATCCAACAAAATATTTTACAGAAGATATTCTGAATCAACTTGACAATTACACCAAAATGGAGTATACTTATGGAAGAACAGATGGAGATGAACTCGCAGGAGTTGACTCAGGAGCAGATACAGAAGTATTACAAGATAACGCCTGATCCAGACGAAAAGAATCGTGCTTGTATTTTTATAGAACGTGGCCCATTTGCAGGAATTACTGTTGCATTTGGCAGATTCCAAATGGCAGACAAGGATAATGATGATGGTTCTGTCAAAGCAAGGTACGAGTATGAAATGATAGGAATTCCACCAGATTTTGAGGGAAGAGAATTCACGGATGAAGAGGGAGAAAATTTTGAGTTTATGTTAGGACAAATTTATATTCACATTCTCAACGAACAACTTGAAAAACAGAAAGAAGAAAGTGAAGATGGAACGAATAGAAAATACGATTTTACGAAACCTTCTATATAATGAAGAGTATGCAAGGAAAACTCTACCATTTATAAAAGAAGAATATTTCAGTCAGTTTACAGATAAAGCAGTATTTCAAGAGATAAAGAAATACTTTGAAAAGTATTCAAATTTACCTACCAAAGAAGCTATATCTATTGAACTAAGTGATCGAACAGATTTGACTGAAGAAAACATCGAATCATCTGCGGAGTTTTTGAATAATGCAGAACAGTCAAATCAGAAAGAAGATAAAGAAAGTCTTTCTTGGTTATTGGAACGGAGTGAAAAGTTTTGCCAAGATCAAGCTCTGTACAATGCAATCACAGACTCTATCGGAATATTTGATGAAACTAAAAAATCAGATCATTCCAAAGATGCTATCCCTACTATTCTTAGTGATGCTCTTGCCGTTAGTTTTGATACTCATATCGGTCATGATTACCTTGATAATTCTGATGAGCGGTTTGAGTTCTATCGTAAAAAAGAAGAAAAAATACCATTCGATTTAGAATACTTCAACAAGATCACAGGTGGTGGTATTCCCCGAAAAACTCTGAATATTGCACTTGCAGGAACAGG
>CENX01114813.1_pt1 | contig 18848 bp, 15 predicted proteins | sample 361321 | NCBI WGS metagenome assembly CENX01 (sample SAMEA2619678, study PRJEB7988) | marine metagenome | isolation source: saline water (ENVO:00002010), including | reverse complement strand
CAGCCCAGCATGTGGTTCATACGATGCCATGCGATAGTAATCGGTTTCTCAACCAGGTCGCGGAAATTGGGATGCAATTTTTCGTGATCGACCAGGTGTGATTCGATCCGCTCTCCCTGCGTCATCATGGTGTGATACATGCCGCCTCCATAGTCATAAGCGCCAAGCACGACGCCCTTGGCTTTATGAATACCGTTTACTGGGTACCAGAGCTGACGACTTCTGGTGTTTGACCAGGAGATCCCTCCGTAGATATCCAAATCCTCCCAGAACCTGTGCTTCGCCTGAAATGCAGCTTTGTATGCCTCGCCGCGACGTACGTACTTCATAGCCTTAACGTAGTCGTCCGGGAAGTTGTGATCGATACCAACCATGAGATGAGTTGGTATGCAATTTAAGCAGTAGTCAGCTTCCAGAGTGTGGCCCACACCGTCCTGATCATAGGAAACATTCACACCATTGTCGGTGACCTGCACTGAAGTCACCATTGCACGGTACTTCACTCTATCGCCGACGTGATTCAGGAATCCATGAATAATCTTGTCCATGCCGCCGGTTGGCTGCATCAAAATGGGACCCGTGTCACCTTCATTTGCACCCATGAGCTGACGTCCAAGGCGCGTTTGCAGCAAATCACGGAATGCAACCATATCGTTTTGCACACCATGCTCCAGGAATCCACCAGCAGCATAGCCAGATCGGAAACTGCCTTTAAATATATCGTCTTCATTCAGATCACCAAAGGAGCGAATCATGCTCAGCAGTGTCTCTGCTTCAGACTCCGAGAAAGGCGCATCCATTTCAGCGCTGCTCATGCCCTTGGCCATGAGTTCAGCCATGAAACCCCGCATGCTGGTGGTGTAATCGATGTTGCGGATGGGCTTGCCACCTAACATCTTGTCGTCCTGCACCAGGGCAGTCTTGTTTTCGTTGATGAATACTTCCAGATCAACGTCGAGTTCTTTACAGTAAGCTAATAAATTCCTATGAGTGCTTGGGATGCGCGCCGCGCCAGCGTTGAAATACATATGTGGCTCGTCGTCCCATTCGCAGTATTGGCGATTGCCGATTTCATCGATGAGATCACCATGGCGTACGGTGAAGATGCGTCCACCACAGCGGTGAGAGGCTTCCAGAATTGTGCAGTCATAACCCTGCTTGGAGAGTTCATAAGCGGCGGTGAGACCGGAGATACCCCCACCCAGAATAGCGACCTTGCGCTGGTTGTTACCCAGGTTGAGCAAATCCAATGAGGCGGCGGCGGCTGATCCCGGCAACAAGTTTAGAGCGGTGCCCACTTTCAACGCCGCTGCAGTGCCGCCGGTAGCGGCGAGCAAGTTTAAAAATTCACGTCTACTGACGAATCCGGCCATCAGCCTTCTCCTGTTCAATCCCGGGTTCGCGCCGCAATATATTGGGCGTTACAATTACATTTTCCGACTGCAAATATTAGCATTTTTCCCGCTCCAAAATGGTGACAATTTATCGCGGAATCAGGTAATCCGGTGCCTCTGGGCCGGTTAGCCGAGCGATAACTGACACCGATTATGAAATTCCATCCCGCATCAACGCTTGCTTAACTAATTATGGAGTATCTAAGTGAGTCTAGCCGATTATTTCCCTTCACAAATTCGTGGACTCCCCGCTTTTGATGGGCAGTTTGACGCCTTCAAACTGAGCGCAGAGTCTTGTGATGTGTTATTTGGCATTTACCCTGCCGGCACTGTTATCGCTCCCCACAGCCACGACACCGATAACGTGGGCGTCATTACCAAGGGCAGTTTGTTACTGACGATGAACGGCGAGACCCAGCATATTGCGGCGGGGGAATGGTACTTTGTGCCAGCGGGTACCGAACATGCCGCGAAGTTTCCAGAAGATACGGCGGATATCGAGCTCTGGTTCTCAATTTAGGGAAGCGTCAGGGCGCGATACTGGAGCGCGCCTGAGTACCCCAGTTGCCATTAACTTCGGGACTATGCGCAACCTCTACTCAGATAGACAGGTGGCCCGTCTTTACCCAGATCACCGTATCCTGCTCAACAAAAGGAGTATGTTGGCTCATATGCGGGCTGCGCAGCCAGGTGACCGCCGGATAACGCCCATGTTGTTCTCTGAATTCACCACTCAATACGAAAATCTCTTCACCACCAACATGGGTATGCCTGTGGAATCGTTCTCCCGCCGGAAAATGCACCAGCGCCACTGATTCAGTGCCAAACTCATGCAGTGGCATTACTTTCAAATTACCCTGGCCCGGCATCCATTGCGCGCTGTTAGTATCGATCTGTACATGGGTCAGATCATCGGCCTGAAACTGGTGAAGCTTCACCAGGATGACACAGCCTTCTTCGCTGAATGGCGCATGGACGAATCCAGGCGGGTTGCGGAAATAGGTCCCAGCGCCAAAGTCACCGCTGTGATCAGAAAAAGTCCCCTCCAACACCAGAATTTCTTCGCCCAGTGGATGGCCATGCTCCGAGAAATTCGCGCCAGGGTCATAGCGCACGACGCTGGTGGCGTGGCCACGTTCGGCATCCTCCCTGGCTAAAGGTTTGCGCCAGACACCTGCTTTGGGGCTGGCAACCCATTCAGAATCATTACTGTTAACAACGGCGCGTTGCGTAAAATCCATATTGAGCATAGTGAGCACTCCTTTTACTGCAGAAACGCTCCAGTTCGAGCGGCACAGCGTATTTTGCATGAGCATAGCGTTATTCAGCAAAATTTCCATGACTGCTGCCCAGCGATTGCAGCGTGCGGCGGCGTGAACCCTGCCGGCAATCTGGGATTATTTCACCCATGTACTCAGCTCTAACGACGCGCCTGCCGACTGGATAAACTAACCGGGGCAGTTTCTGGATTGACTGGAACTGTTTCTTAGCCTAAAACTAAAGAAGTGAGACCCAGTACCGAACAAGCACTGTCTAAGTCATTATCATGCGCCCCTCTCAAACCATACCTGAAATTAGCCCAATGCGTGATCGACTTTTGCTTATTGCTGCAATTGCTGCCCCCCTCATTCTAGCGTTTATGGCCGTGCCGGCAGAGGCTGCTGAAAATGGGTGGCTGCGCGGGAGCTGTGAAAGCGGCAGCGGTATTTATCGATGGAGCGATGGCAACCGCTACGAAGGGGGCTGCAGCAACAACTCCTTTGAAGGCCGCGGTACCCTATATCTTAACAACGGGGATCGCTACGAGGGCAGCTTCAGCAGAGATGCCAAGAATGGTTCTGGCACCTATCACATTGCCAATGGCTATCGCTTTGAGGGTCAGTTTAGAAATGGCAAGCGCAACGGTCGTGGCACCCTGTATCGCTCCAATGGCGAACGTTATATTGGCAACTATCAGGAAGACCGAAAAGCGGGCCAAGGAAGTTACTACTTCCTAAACGGCGACCGTTACGAGGGTAACTGGACGGCAGACCTGTTCGCAGGTCAAGGCAGCTATTACTACAATAACGGCGATGAATACGCTGGCCAATGGGAAGCCGGAGAGAAGCATGGCCGGGTTGAATTTAAATGGACCAACGGCAACCGCTATGAAGGCCAGTTTCGCAACGACCAGCGTACCAGACTAGGCAAATTTTTCTGGTCTAATGACAACCGCTATGAAGGCCAGTTTCGTAACGGCATACAGCATGGCCAGGGCACAAAGTACTCGGCGAATGGCGATCGCTATGAGTGGCAGTGGCGCGATGATGCCATGAACGGCCAGGGCACATTTTTTTATGCCAATGGCAACCGCTTCGAAGGCGCTTTTCGACAAAACCAGATACACGGTCAAGGCACCTATTACTTCTACAACGGTGATCGCTACGTTGGCCCCTGGCTCCGAGGTGAGCGCGATGGCCCCGGTATCTACTACGACGCCAAGGGCAACTCGAAGCAAATGGAATTCCGTGGTGGCCGGCGCGTAACTTAGATCATTTAGTTAGCTGCGCAGCTTGTAACCGGTCTTAAACATCCAGACCACAATACTGAAACAAATGAGCAGGAACATCAGAACACTGCCGAGGCTTACCCACACATTTACCTCCGCGATCTCATAAAAGCTCCAGCGTAAGCCGCTCACCAGATAGAGAACGGGATTCATCAACGAGACCGTTTGCCAAAATGGTGGCAGCATCTCGGTTGAATAGAAACTCCCTCCAAGAAAAACCAGCGGCGTAATAACCAGCATCGGCACCACTGACAGCTTCTCGAAGTTGTCGGCCCAAATGCCCAGAATAAAACCCAGCAAACTGAAGGACAGAGCGGTTAGCACGATGAATGCCAGCATGATGATAGGGTGGGCGATTTGCAGATCGATGAACAGTGCCGCGGTCGCTAGGATGATAAAACCCAGCATAATCGACTTGGTGGCGGCGGCACCGACATAACCCAGCACCACTTCGAAGGTGGAAATCGGTGCCGAGAGCAGCTCATACACTGTGCCAACAAACTTTGGAAAGTAAATGCCGAACGACGCATTGGAAATGCTGTTGGTCAGCAGGTTGAGCATGATCAGACCGGGCACGATGAAAGCCCCGTAGCTGACGCCACCGACTTCCTGAATGCGGGATCCAATGGCCGCACCAAACACGATAAAATAAAGCGAGGTGGTGATAACGGGTGCGACGATACTTTGAATCAGAGTGCGCCGGGTCCGCGACATTTCAAAGCGATAGATTGCCATTACGCCATGCAGGTTCATCATCTACTCCGCTGCTGCGCCATTGACGGCTGCCGAATTTTTCTCGCTTGATTCATCAACCAGATTCACGAAGATCTCTTCCAGGCTGCTTTGGGTTGTGTTGAGGTCTCGAAACTGAATACCCGCTGCCTTCAGATCATCCAGCAGGGCTGTGATTCCAGTGCGCTCGCTCTGGGTGTCAAAGGTGTAAGTAAGCTTCATACCATCATCAGAGATGGCGAGGTCATGGCGGTTGATCGCGGCTGGCAATGCGGAAAGCGATTCACTTAGATCCAGGATTAGCTGCTTCTTTCCGAGCTTCTGCATTAAAGCTGTCTTCGACTCAATCAGTATGATCTCACCATTATTGATAACACCTACCCGGTCGGCGATCTCCTCGGCCTCTTCTATATAATGTGTTGTCAGGATGATAGTGACGCCGGACTCTCTGAGTTCTTTGACGATCTTCCACATGTCTTTGCGCAGCGAGACATCCACACCTGCAGTGGGTTCATCAAGGAACAATACCCTTGGCTCGTGGGCCAGCGCCTTGGCAATCAGAAGCCTGCGCTTCATCCCGCCGGATAAGGTGATGATCTTGTTATCCTTCTTGTCCCACAGCGACAGATCCTTCAAAACTTTCTCAAGATGGGCATGGTTGGGCGCGCGCCCGAACAATCCCCGACTAAAGGCAACAGTGTTGTAAACCGATTCGAAAGAATCCGTGGTGAGTTCCTGGGGTACCAGGCCGATGAGTGCGCGGGTCTTGCGATAATCGCGGGCAATATCAAAGCCCGCCACCGTGACCTGGCCGGAGCTTGGCCGAACGATTCCGCAGATCGCTGAAATCAGCGTGGTCTTGCCGGCACCATTAGGGCCCAACAAAGCGATGATCTCGCCCTTTTGAATTTCGAGTGAGATGTCTTTGAGGGCCTCAAAACCACCGGCGTAGGTTTTGCTGAGATTTGAAACCCTGAGAATTGGTTCGTCGACTGCATTCATTGGCGCAGCATTATGGAGCCATGCCCGGTCGATTACAACGCGCTCGCTGGCGCATTAGGCACCCAGCCCTGCCGTAATTGTTTATACTCTGTAGCTATCCGAGATTTGAACCTGTTGCAGGAGTACTCCCTTGCCCAAGCTATCCGCGCATAACTTTCAACTGCTGGTCGTTCTGGCCAGTTTTCTGATAGCCATCCAACTCACTTTCGCTGCCGAGTCGATTGAGCCCAACATCTCGCCTGGAGAACAGGAATTACTGGAGTGGCTAGAGGGTGAGGAGAGCGACATGGTTGCCATGCTCGAGCGCATTACAAACATCAATACCGGCAGCCTGAACAAGGCGGGCATGGCAGAGCTTGCCGAAATCTTCAGTACTGAATTGGCAAGACTGGGATTTAGCGTCGACTCGCTGCCAGGCGGCCTGATCGAGATGCCAAGCTGTCCCGGCACCAACTACGATATTGACTTGGCCGACCATCTATTGGCCAGCAAGCCAGGCAACGGAAGTCGGCTACTATTAATGGGACACCTGGACACTGTGTTCCGATTTGATAGCCCGTTTCAGTCCTATCGACAGGATGGAGACAGAGTGTTTGGCCCTGGTGTTGCTGACATGAAAGGCGGTCTAGTCGTCATGCTTTATGCGCTGAAAGCGCTTCACGCTCAGGGTCTACTGCGAGACATGGATGTCAGTGTTCTGCTCAACAGCGATGAAGAAATGGGATCTCTTTCCTCAAGACAGTACGTAGAAGAGCAGGCCAGGGAACATGACTTTGGTCTGGTCTATGAGTCATCCGGCATGAACAACCTGGTGCGACAGCGCAAGGGACTAGGTCAGGCCCGCTTCGTTGTCAACGGCAGAGCCTCCCACGCCGGCGGTGCCCATGAACAAGGACGGTCCGCCATCAAAGAGCTAGCTTATAAAATAGTCGAGATAGAAAATCTGACTGACTATGAGACCGGCGTTACGGTAAACGTCGGAATTGTTTCCGGGGGCGAATCACGCAATACCGTTGCGCCTTGCGCCGAAGCTTTGATCGATCTGCGCTATCCCACTCCAGAACAGGGTGTTGAGACCGCGGCTCAATTTGAAGAAATTTTTAGCCAGGTCTACAGCTATCCCGTTGATAGTGGAGAGATCAGCACCAATAGCTGGGTGAGTCTGCATCGCCCGCCAAAAATCCCCACCGAAGAATCAGATTACCTGCTGGGGAAGACCCGCGCGATTGGCAGGTTATTGGGTCAGGAGCTGGGGGTGACGGACTCCGGTGGCGGCACCGACGGGTCTCTCAGCCAGGCGGTCGGCCTGCCTACTCTGGATTCACTGGGCATTGCCGGTACCGGTGCTCACACCATCAGAGAAGAGGCGCGCCTCAGCTCGCTGTTGGAAAGAGCACAACTCAATGCCGTTTTAATCGCTAGACTGGCCGCGGAATAAGTGGTTTCATCGTAAACGCCTGCCCTCAGAGGGCAGCGGCCCGTCAATAAGTAGCTACAATAAAAACAGCACAATAAGAACAACAACAAAGGAGAGCAGCTTGTCCAAGACAACTGCCAGCGACAGCCAGGATGCCAATGGCGCTTCGGTTGAGCGCACAGCTATTCTCAAGGCCTATGAAAAACCCGCGTACCGTTACCTGGTTCTGGGCATCCTTACCACGGTTTACATTTCAAACTTTGTCGATAGGCAGGTCATCAATGTGCTTGCCGAGCCGATCATCGCCGACCTGGAAATTTCAGACGGCCAATTTGGCATGCTGTCTGGGCTGGCATTCGCCTGTATATATACAACCCTGGGAATCCCGATCGCGCGCTGGGCTGATATCAGCAACCGCCGCAATATCGTCGCGATTTCCGTCGCGATCTGGAGCGTAATGACCGCGCTCTGTGGCGCCGCGCAGAGCTTCGCGCAGCTGTTCCTGGCTCGTTTCGGAGTCGGGGTTGGAGAAGCTGGAGGTTCACCACCTTCCCACTCCATTGTGTCTGATATCTTTCCCGCTGAGCAGCGGGCGACAGCGCTCTCCATCTATTCGCTGGGCGTCTACGGTGGCATCCTGGTTGGCACCGTGGGTGGCGCCTACCTGGTGCAGTATTTCGACTGGCGTACCGCCTTCATAGTGGTGGGCATGCCCGGCCTGCTGTTGGCCCTGGTGGTTCGATTCGTGATCAAGGAACCACCCCGCGGTATGGCGGAAGCACGCAAGGATGTCGCGCCACCAGGCTTCTTCCGCGTCATGAGTATTTTGTGGGAACGAAAGTCATTTCGGCATCTGTCCTTCGCCTGTGCCCTGCACGCATTCGTGACTTACGGTATGGGAAACTTTATGCCCCTGTTTCTTGGGCGTGTGCACGGGATGCCGATCCTGGATATTGGCTGGTACTACGGCATGATTGCCGGGGTTGGCGGGCTGGCAGGAACGTTCTTCGGCGGCTGGGCCTCGGATCGGATGAACAAGAAAACCGGTGACACCACCTGGTACGTCTGGATTCCCTTCATCTCTACCGTCATCGCCATCCCGCTGGCACTGAATACCTTTCTGATCATGCCGGATGGTTATTTGGCGGTTTACTCCTATCTGTTACCGGTATTTGCCGGCGGCTGGTACCTGGCACCCTGTATCGCTGCCACCCACTTCCTGGTGGGTATTCGCATGCGCGCCATGGGCTCGGCGGTGCTGCTGTTCATGCTTAATTTAATTGGCCTCGGACTGGGGCCCATGTTGACCGGATTCATGAGTGACTGGTTAACGCCACAGTTCGGAACTGACGCCCTGCGTTACGCCATGTCCATTACATTGATGGTTAACTGCTGGTGTGCCTTTCACTACTTCATGGCAGCGAAAACCATTCGCGAAGACATCAAGCGCGCACCTGATTAGAGCGCTGCCAGCGCCTGCTCTATTTTATTGACGCCAATGACTTCCAAGCCTTCCACTCGAGTCTTTGGCACATTGGCTTTTGGCACAATCGCGCGTTTGAAGCCATGCTTGGCGGCTTCCTGCAAGCGCTCCTGACCGCCCTGCACCGGCCTGATCTCTCCGGCCAGGCCTACCTCGCCAAATACCACGGTATCCCTGTCAATCGGTTTGTCCTTGAAGCTGGATACGATGGCGAGCAACAGCGCAAGGTCAGCACTGGTCTCACTGACCTTGACACCACCCACTACGTTAACGAAAACATCCTGATCCGCCATGTAAAGCCCACCGTGCCGATGCAGCACGGCCAGCAGCATGGCAAGCCGATTTTGTTCCAGCCCAACCGCTACTCGGCGTGGATTGCCGAGCGGACTGGTATCAACCAAGGCCTGAATCTCTACCAAAAGGGGTCGGGTACCTTCCCATAACACCATTACCAGGGAGCCTGCGCTATCCTCCTCTGTACGTGCCAGGAAAATCGCTGAAGGATTTTTAACTTCCTTCATACCCTGCTCGGTCATGGCAAACACGCCGAGCTCGTTCACTGCACCGAATCGATTTTTCTGGCTACGCAGGATGCGGTACTTGCTGTCGGTACCACCCTCCAACATCACGAAGCAATCGATCATGTGCTCCAGTACCTTGGGGCCGGCCAGATTGCCTTCTTTGGTGACGTGACCCACCAGAAAGAGAACCGTATTGGTTTGCTTGGCATACTGAATCAGATAAGCCGCGCATTCGCGCACCTGGCTGACGCTACCCGGGGCGGAAGGCACATCGCTGCTGTGCATAACCTGGATAGAGTCCACCACCAGCAGACTTGGCTTGTGCTCCTGCGCTGCCTGGCAAATTTGTTCCACATTGGTTTCTGCCAGCAGCTTCAATTTCTGCTGAGGCAGATTCAATCGCTGGGCTCGCATGCCCACCTGCTGCAGAGATTCTTCGCCGGTGACATAAAGCGCGGATTTATCAATGTCCGCCAGCGTGCACATAATCTGCAGTAGTAAGGTACTCTTGCCCGCACCCGGATTGCCGCCCACCAGAATTACTGACCCTGGCACCAATCCACCACCTAAAACCCTGTCTAACTCTCCAATACTTGACGAAAATCGAGGCAGTGACTCCAGATCAATATCTACAAGAGATTGCACATCGGATTGCTGACCGGCATAGCCTTTGGATCGAAAATCAGCTTTCGCTGCCGGAGAATTGTTGTTGCCGAGATTGACCTGGGAAAGCGTATTCCAGGCCCTGCAGGAAGAACATTGTCCCTGCCATTGCCCGTGCTCGGTTCCACAATCGGTGCAAACAAATGCAATCTTGGTTTTAGCCATGTGAGTAAGGTGCTTTAGGCGTCAGGTGTTATGGGTGTAGGTGTTATAGGTGCCAAGTATATTAAGCCGTGATCTTCATTCGAACTTGAATCACCAGCTGTTTGATTTTCCACAACGCGAATCGGATGCAGTTTATTACGTCTCGCTCATTCGGCTTCGTTCATTCAAAGTAAGAAACTTGGACACGTGGCGTCACTTTACAAAACAACTCATAAGAAATCGTCCCGGCCGCACGCGCAACCTCATCGGCGCAGAGACCCTCTCCCCAAAGAGTGACCTCATCATCTACCTGGGCTTCATCAATGCCGGTCAGATCAATGGTGATCATGTCCATGGATACGCGCCCAATCATACGCGTTCTGACGCTACCGCTGGCGGTTTGCACAAGCACTGGCGTGCCGTTGATTGCGCTACGAGGATAACCATCACCGTAGCCAATAGAGACTGTACCCATGCGCGTATCACGGTCGCAGACATAAGTCGCGCCATAGCCGATGCTCTCGCCTGCTTTCAGATCACGAATCGTAATCAGTCTGGAGCGCAGCGTCATCACGGGCTGCAGACCCAGCTCCTCGCCGGTCTTTCCCGCCATTGGCGAACTGCCGTAAAGCATCACTCCGGGGCGCACATAGTCCAAATGGGTGTCCGGCCACTGCAGGATTCCGGCGGAAGCTGCCATACTGCATTCCACATCCTGCTTGCTCGCAGTCACCAACTCACCGCGCAACTCCGCCAGATACTGAAGTTGCTGCTGCGTAAAACTTGCAAATTCCTTACTATACGGATCATCTGCGCAGGCCAGATGGGACATCAGGACCAGTTCAGTATTCGGGCACTTCTGCAGACGTAAATAGAACTCGGAGGCTTGGCGCTTGCCAAGTCCAAGCCGATTCATACCGGTGTTGTACTTGATCCAGAACTTGCGCGCGTCGCCGAGGACCTCTTCCGCGAGCACTTTTTCCAGTGCGCCTAACTGGTAATCCGCATGCACCACGGCTTCGATTCGCCGAGCAAGGCACTCACGCAGCTCTTCCTCGTTCATGAAACCATTGAGTAACAGAATAGGAAGTTCCGCCTCAATCTGTCTCAGCCTTATGGCCTCATCAACCGTGGCTACTGCCAGACCACTGATATTGGTGTTGGAGGCTTTCAATGCCGCCGCTGCCTCGGCCATACCGTGACCGTACGCGTTGGACTTAATGACGGGGTAGATTTTTGAGCAGGGACTGTAGGCTCGGACTTGAGCCAGATTTTTTTTCAGGGCACTCAGATCGATAGTCGCCCAGGCACGCCTGCTTATTGATATCATCGAACTGGTTCCTGGCACACTACAAACAACTCACCGGCGCGACTACATGCCGTGGGTGTAACTATCGTCATACCGCGCCTGGGTAAAATTCTCAAAGCGGGTGAATTGACCCAGGAAGCTGAGGCGCACAGTACCAATTGGACCGTTTCGCTGCTTGCCGATGATCACCTCGGCGACGCCTTTGTCTGGCGTGTCCTCGTTGTATACCTCATCACGATAGATGAAAGCGATGACATCAGCATCCTGCTCGATTGCACCAGACTCACGTAAATCTGACATCACTGGTCGTTTATTGGGTCGTTGTTCCAAACCGCGATTTAACTGTGACAGGGCAATGACCGGGCATTCAAATTCCCTTGCCAATAATTTGAGGGAGCGTGAGATCTCGGAGATCTCGTTGACGCGTCCCTCTGTCGAGCCTTTGATCTGCATAAGCTGAAGATAATCCACTACGATCATGCCCAGTGCACCATGCTCACGTTTAATGCGGCGTGCCCTTGAGCGCATTTCCATGGGACTTACCCCGGCACTGTCATCAATATATAAGGGCCGGTCTTTGAGTTTCTTCACCGCATTATTAAAGCCCGGCCAGTCATCATCGGTAAGCTGCCCGGTTCTGAGCTTACCCTGGTCAAGGCGACCAATTGAAGACAGCATCCTGAAGATCAGGCTCTCTGCTGGCATCTCAAGGCTGAACACCAGCACCGGCTGGTCCTGGTCGAGAATGGCGTTTTCCACAAGGTTCATGGCGAATGCCGTTTTACCCATGGATGGGCGGCCCGCCACGATCACCAGATCAGACTTCTGCCAGCCGGAAGTCATATGATCAAGATCCGTGTAGCCGCTTGGCAGTCCAGTGAGATCCCCTTCAGTGCCCGCCAATTCATCAATTCGCTCGACGGCCTTTGCCAGAATGGGGTTTACAAACACCGGGCCGGAATCCTGGGGACGCTCGTCTGAAATATTGAAGACCTTTTGCTCGGCTTCATCGACGATTTCTTCGGCCTTCTTACCCCCAGTGTTATAGCCGCTATCCGCTATGTTATTCGCTACGCTGATCAGTCGGCGTAGAATGGCGCGTTCACGAATAATTTCGGCGTAAGCATGAATATTTGCTGTACCGCGCGCATTGCCTGACAACTCACTGAGGTAATCGAGGCCACCGGCATTATTCAATTCATGCAGGCTATTGAGCGACTCCGCCAGGGTAACCACATCGATCGGGCTATTCGCCTCAGACTGGGTCATCATCACCTGGTAAATCAATTGATGCTCAGCGCGATAAAAATCCTCTGCCATAAGCACATCAGCAATATTGTCCCACTCGGTATTGTCCACCATCAGTCCACCCAGTACGGCCTGTTCGGCCTCCACCGAGTGTGGCGGGACCTTGAGTGTGGTCAGGTTATTCTGCTGAGAAGCCGGATTCGCCGGGCTGCGGGGTTCGAAGGATTCAGACATCTATTGGCGTTCTAGTTTGGTGTTTTCTGGGATTCAAATTGGACCAGTTGATACTACAGAATGGTGGGTAGATTTTCTATGTGAAAGCTGGGCACATTTGGCTTCAGATAGCGCTTTAAGGCCGAACTCGTTGTAGCTAGTGATAATTGTTAACACTAAGGCTCCTGGCGATTGTGATGGAGAGATGGACAGATGAGGGGATGGGCCACTGGCAGTTTTCACCTCTGGCACGGTCCACGCCGCTCCGCGGTTCCCTCTCTCACCAAACAAGCCCAAACCTGCGGTTTGGTCTTTTTGGCTCCTTCGGCGTTGGCCCTTGACTGTGCCTGAGGCGCATACTGCCAGCGGCCTTGCAGCTATCGAGCAATTGAAAAAAGAAGACTTTGTCAGATTTCAAGTAACGCCAGGACGTAGATAGGCTATTCACTAAAGCGACTGGAGCCTTCAGGATGACTTGCTGGTGGTAAGTGGAGGGTGGTAGCCGCTAGCATCCAGCGCAAGCGAACGACGACAGTGTGAGATTTGGGGTCAGACCAAGTCTAAGGCTAGAAATTCCAAATCCATGTCTGGCATCTGTCCTGATAAGCGCGAAAGCGCTTCGAAGCAGGAGGGCGCTCGAGGTTGCGTGAAATGCGTGACAGAGACTCAGATTTGGGCTGGAGCCTCAAAGGTGGCATCGCCCGCTTCTGCGGGCGATGGGCTCAAAGTATAGGACTTAGCAACCGACGATTCGTTTTCCCAGTATCACCTGAGAAAAGGTGAACAGCGCGGCGAACGCAGTTGAACAGAGCCAGCTTAGGATTCGGTCTCGTCAGCGTCAGATGCTTCAGCTTCTTCGGCTTCTTCGACTTCCTCAATGATGCTGCCATCGGCGCTTACGCCTGCTGCAGATTCGAGGCCAACTACGGACACAGTAATGTCCTCTGTTACGTCGTAGCCGAGATCCAGAGTGAGCTCATAGTTACCAAGATCACGAATTACACCGTGAGGCATCAGGACTTCGCTCTTGGCGATGTCGCTGCCAGCCTGGGCATTGAGCGCATCGGCGATATCGCGAGTACCGACGGAGCCGAACAATTTGCCTTCATCGCTCGCATTAACTTCAATGATCAGGCTGGCGCCTGCGACCTTAGATGCGCGAGCCTGCGACTGTGCAACCTTTTCATTGTGGGCAGCAAGAAGTTCGGACCTGCGTTCTTCAAATTCAGCCAGGTTCGCCTTAGTGGCTGGAATGGCTTTGCCCTGAGGGAAAAGGAAGTTGCGCGCGTAACCCGCCTTGACGCTGGCGGTATCACCGATTTCTCCCAGCTTGCCAATCTTTTCCAGCAAGATAACGTTCATGTTGTTTACCTCATCATCTGCATTGAGTCACACACTGCTTGAGAGCCGTGACCGAAAATCGTACCAACTGTCGACTAGCGCGAGCAGCACAAGTATTTGCACTACCACCGGCAACATCAACAAAATATAGAAAGTGACCAGCCACATACTGGACAGTTTCTTCTTTGCCACCACCGCATGTGTCAGGGCGATACCCGAAAACAGCAATGGCAACACGAAATACAGCACCCAGGCTTCTGGCACCACGATGCCTAAACTGGAAAGCAGCATGATCACAATCAGTGCCAATGCGACTTTCTGTTCGACCCGCAGGTTATGGAATTCTTGTTTGAATCCGCCTGGATTGTAGAGCACAGCCTGCATCCAGCGCGCCAGCATCAACAATACTATCGAGAGAAACATATACACGGCGCCGATAACGCTGAGCATAACGTCTCTCACCTCTTCAATCTGCAGTCCCTGCGGATTGCTGGCTTGCAAATACAAATCGAGTTGCTGCATAAGCGCATCGATTACAGCGGGCTGCAGACGGAAGTAGACTTCCACGCAAACCCCAACTGCGATTGCTGCCAACAGAGTAAATTCCCATGACTCTGTTTCTCTCAGCAACACGGCCAAGCCAGTAATACCGATCAACATGATCAGGGGAACCACGTCCCCTGCCACCGCCCAGGCACCCAATGGCAGGATTGCCCAAGCAAATATTACGACTACTTCCTGTAGTCCTTTCCGCAGCGCGATCAACCCAACCACTGCCGGGTTGAGCAAATTAACCAGCGGGATCAGACCGAGCAGCATCACTGCTATGATGGCCTGTCTGCGACCGGTCATGACGTACTCAGCAAGACCGCGCATCATAAATTTCTATACGATCTCGATTAGACCTGGTGACTGTCCGTGTAAGGGATCAGGGCCAGGTAGCGCGCTCTTTTAATGGCTGTAGCAAGCTGGCGCTGATAGCGCGCCTTGGTGCCAGTGATGCGGCTGGGAACGATCTTGCCGTTTTCAGACACATAAGCCTTAAGCGTTTCGATATCTTTGTAATCAATTTCTTTCGTACCTTCTGCGGTGAATTTGCAGAACTTACGACGACGAAAATAACGAGCCATAACTATATCCTGTAAAAATTTGGGTGCGTCTTGGACTAAACCTAGTCTTCAGATGGCGCTTTGTCTGCAGCGCTATCGGCATCTGCGGCGCTGTCGGCTTCTGGAGCGGCGGCCTCTTCTGATTCAGGGGCCTCCTCTGCGGGCGCTGCTGCTGCCTCGGCTTCGGCGGCTGCCGCTGCGTTAGCTGCCGCTGCTGCTGCGGCAGCTTCCTCTTCCTTGCGCTTCTGTTCAGAGCGCGCCTTGCGTTCTTTAGACTCTCGCTCCTGCTTAAGAATCAGTGATTCCTCGGTAACAGCGTCCTTACGCTTGATCACCAGGTTGCGCAGAACGGCATCGTTGTATCGGAACAGGGTAGACAGCTCTTCCAGAGTCTCTCCACCGCACTCGATATTCATCATGACGTAGTGTGCTTTATGAATCTTGTTGATTGGATAAGCGAGCTGACGACGGCCCCAATCTTCCATGCGATGGACGCTACCACCGTTATCGGCCATTAATTGGGTGTAACGCTCGATCATTCCAGGCACCTGTTCGGACTGATCCGGGTGCACCAGAAATACCACTTCATAGTGTCTCATAGAGACTCCTCTCGGTTCAGGTCTCCCATCAAACGTTGGCGCGCGTGGTGAGACAAGGAGTTATGTAGGGCTCAGCAAATCCGTGAGAATCGGCCGGGCCGGTAAAAAGAGCGGGAATCCTACAGAAACAGGGCTCTGGATGCAAGCAGAGTCAGCTTGCTAAAGTTGGTGGATCGGCCTTGACCCGATGAACCGGCTGAATGAGGCGGTGTGCCACTGCGGCGCGGCGGCAACAGTCCTAAAACCTGAGATTCTACGGATGATTTCAGCAACAGGGCTGCGCGCTATTGCCGGCGCTGGCGCACTGCTTCAAACAGGGCAACCCCGGTGGCCACAGACACATTCAGGCTGCTCACGGCGCCTGCCATGGGAATCGAAACCAGGAAATCACATTTCTCTTTGGTCAAACGTCGCAATCCCTGCCCCTCAGAACCCATCACCAGCGCCATTGGCCCCTGTAAGTCCTGCTCGTACAGACTGTGAGTGGCCTCATCGTCAGTACCCACCAGCCACAGCCCCTGCTCCTGCAGTTGGGCCAGGGCCCGCGCCAGGTTTGTCACGGCAAAAAGTTTAACGGTGTCAGCCGCGCCGCTCGCTACCCGGCGCACCGTGGCATTCAGGCCTACCGCCTTGTCTTTGGGAATGATGACGGCCGCAACTCCCGCTGCGTCCGCCGAGCGCAGACAGGCGCCGAGATTATGGGGATCGGTGACTCCATCCAATACCAGCAGCAGCGGTGCCGTCGCCCGGCCGCCAAGGGTTTTTACAAACTCGTCGAAGGAGGGCCCTGCCTGCTCGACGGCAGTTCCTGCGACTTCTATGGCGACTCCCTGGTGGACCTCGGGGTAGGCATGGTGCAGGTCTTTCGAACTCAGTTCTTGTACCGGGATTTCCCGCGTCTCAGCCAAACTGCGAAGATCATTCAAGCGCTTGTCGCCGCGATTCTTTTTCAGCAGCACGCGCTGCGCTGATTGCGGATTCTTTCGCAATAACTCCTGCGCTGCGTGGATGCCGGTAACCCAGTATTTGGAATCTGCCATGAAACTTATCTCGGTCGTCGCTTCGCACTCTGGCCGCTTGCTGGTCCGGAACCGGACTTCTTGCCAGCACCCTTACTGCTGCTGTTCTTGCCTTTTCGTTGCGATGTGGTTGCGGCTTTATTGTTGCTTTTCCCAGCCCGTTTTTGCTTTGGCTTGGTCTTTGATTTGGCGCCAGGCTTGGATTTCGAACCGGGCCTTGATTTTGCATTGGACCTGGCTTTGTCGCCACCTTTCGCTGAGGACTTTCCGCGCTTCTGGCCGCGGGACTCACCATCGCCATCTTTAGCTGATGAACCGCCTTTGCCTGACTTACTTCCTCTGCGTGACTTGCCGCCCTTGCCAGCTGAGAGCTTGCCTTCCTTAAGATCCTGGCGTAAACCGCCTTTCTGCTTGCGCGATTGCCGGCGCGAGTCGACCGCGACACCAACCATCTGCAGGTCAATTTTCTTTTCCTCCAGATCCACCCTGACAATCCTGACAGTCACGCTGCCACCTAGCTGATAAGTCGAACCAGAACGCTCTCCCTGCAACTGATGCCTGACAGGATCAAAGTGATAGTAGTCATTACTGAGTTCTGTGATGTGAACCAGGCCCTCTACATATACCTCGTTGAGCTCGACGAAGAGGCCAAAACTTGTGACCGCAGTAATGGTGCCCACGAACTCATCGCCGACATGGTCCTGCATGTATTCACACTTGAGCCAATCCGCCACGCTATAGCTGGCTGCATCTGCCCGACGCTCCGCCGTGGAACAGACTTCACCCAGCCCATCCAGATCGCTGTGCTCGTAGGGATAGATCGCCTTCTTGGCCAGCGGCTTCTGCTCAGGGTGAGCCTGCAGGGATTTGCCTTTCTTGTTGCGAATCAGGTAACGAATCGCCCGGTGCACCAGTAGATCGGGGTAGCGCCGTATGGGTGAAGTGAAATGGGTATATTCGGGGAAGCTGAGACCAAAGTGGCCGCAGTTATCCGGACTGTAAACCGCCTGCATCATCGACCGGATTAGCTGTGTCTGCAGCAGGTGGCGATCTGGTCGCTCAGCAATCTGCTGCAGCACCTGCTGATAATCGCCGGTAGTTGGGGAGTCACCACCACCCAGGTACAAACCCATCTCGGTGAGGAAATCCCGGAGGCTATCCAGCTTGTCCTGATTAGGCCCCTCATGGATTCGATACAAAGCCGGTAACCTGGCACCTTCTAACAATCGCGCAGCCGCCACGTTGGCGCAGAGCATGCATTCCTCTATCAGGCGGTGGGCATCGCTTCTCTCAACCGGCACGATCTCGCGAATCTTTCTGTCCTCGCCGAACACCATACGGGTTTCCGTCGAATCAAAATCCATGGCTCCAGCCTGCTGACGCTGTTGGCGTAAAGCCTGGTAAAGACTGAAAAGTGTATCGAGGTGGGGCAGGAGCGGCTGGTAGCGAGCACGCATCTTGTCCTGCAGGTGTTGCCCGGCATCAGACTCGGCTGGCTGCACCATGTCCGCCATTTCATTGTAAGTCAGGCGCGCATGGGAATAGATAACCGCCTCATAGAATTTAAACGAATCCAGTTCGCCTGACGCCGAGATTTCCATCTCGCTCACCATCACCAGCCGATCTGTTTCCGGTCGCAGTGAACACAGGCCGTTAGACAGTTTCTCTGGCAGCATGGGAATGACGTGTCCAGGAAAATAGACTGAAGTCGCCCGATTGCTTGCTTCCTCATCCAGCGCCGAACCGATTCGCACATAGTGGGAGACATCGGCGATGGCGACAAAGAGCGTCCAGCCACCCTGCTTGCCTGGCGCGGCGTAGACGGCATCGTCAAAATCTTTCGCGTCTTCACCATCAATAGTGACAAAAGGCAGGTCGCGCAGATCAAAGCGTGTCTCGAGCCTCTCCGCCGCCACATCTTCGGCGAATCGCCTGGTCTCTTTCTGCACCGCCGCCGGCCATTGAAAGGGAATATCAAAACTGCGCAGCGCAATATCGATCTCAATTCCCGGAGTACCAACATCACCAAGTATCTCAGTGACCGCCGCTATCGCCTTGCGCCGATTGGTCGGGTATTCCTTGATCCGGGCAATCACATACTGGCCG
>CENX01043185.1_pt1 | contig 18875 bp, 6 predicted proteins | sample 361321 | NCBI WGS metagenome assembly CENX01 (sample SAMEA2619678, study PRJEB7988) | marine metagenome | isolation source: saline water (ENVO:00002010), including | reverse complement strand
ACTGTCTCACTTACGTCTCAACCTGCGGGTAACGGAACATTTACTGCAACTACAACAACCACTGGAGTAACACAGTCCACTGTTTCACCCGTTGGTGGATCTGGAGCAACATTTACATTTACAACAGATGGTAATGGAAGAATAGACACAGTATCTGTTACTGGTGGCGGTAGTACATATTCACTAGGTGATGTAATTACTTTTGATGGTACAAAGTTACCAGGCGGTGATAGTACAGAAGACTTTACTATAACAATTCAAACACTATCACATGCTGATCCTGCAACCATATCAACTATTATCAATGCATCTATTGACACCGTAACAGTTACTAATGGAGGTTCTGGATTTTTATCTGCTCCAACAATATCAGTAAGTGGTGGTAATGGAATTAATGCTGTATTGAATGCAACAATACAAAACCAGAGTGTTACATCTATTGGTATAGAAGCAGCTGGTATACAATATCAAAGTGCTCCTGTTATCAACATTGAACAAAAAACTGGAACTGGTGCATCTATATTACTTAAATCTTCAGACCTTGGAAAAATACTTAAGATTAGTGGTGATAATATCACATACAACTATTCACATGATAGAACACTTAAACCATCGCTAAACACAACATATAACTTACAGTTGATTAGAACTCAGGTTATTGATTACATTGACGTTGTGAATGGTGGTTCAAACTTTGTATCTCAACCAGAAATCGTACTTACTGGTGGACAAGGTTCTTTATTTGCATTAAAACCTATTATTGAGAATGAAGTAATACAGGCAGTAACTGTTGAGAATCCTGGTAGAGGATTTACATCTGCACCTACTGTAACTGCAAAAGTGAGTCATAGTTTTGTTGGATTACAATCTAGCAGCACATTGAACTTCCCATATAATGCAAAGATACCCTCAGGTACACAAGTAACTCTTATAGAGACTACTGGACAGTTCCCAGAACCATTAGCAACTAATACTGTTTACTATGCCATTGCAGCAACTACAGCAAATGGATTAGCAGATAACCAAATTAGATTAGCATCATCTCTTGCAAATGCAAATACAGAAACATTCATTAACTTTACTAGTGCTCCTGTAGGAGATATATCAACAGGGCAGACTGCTTTCACTTTAGAAACTATTGACCTTGGTGATGTTATCAATGCATATATGAAACCAGCAACTTTCTCTATCGGAGAAAGAATTTATCAAGGTGCATCAACATCTTCCTTTACTGCATATGGATTTGTTAAGAACTGGGATGCCTCTGGTCGTGTTGTTAGTGTAGAGATTATAGAAGGTGAGTTTAAGATTGGTGAACCTGTATTTGGTGAAGAGACTGCAGCATTTGGTCAAATTCATACATTTACCAGAGCAGATGCAGTCTTTGACGTTTCTCCTATCAGTATTAGTGCGTCTGGTTGGGAAAGAACCACTGGATTCCTTGATCTTAATGAACAACGTGTTTATGACAGTAATAGATTCCAAGAATTCTCATATGACGTATCATCTTCAATAAACATCAACGATTGGAAGAATCCACTTAAGTTTGCTGCACATCCTGCAGGATTTAAGGTAGTTGGTACACAAGTACTATCACAATCAGTCAAGAAGGACTATAGATCTAGACCAAACCTTAATTTAAGTGCTGGTAATGATACTGACTGGTGGCAATCAACAACAAATAGTATAGGAACTACATTTAATGGTACAACATTTGTTACGCCCAAACCATCTGCAAGGAATACTGGTAAGTTATCTGTAATCAATAACTTTGCACTAGCAAAACCAGATTACACTGCAGCAGTTCCTACAGAGGTATCAGTATTTGGTAGACAACTATTAGATATTCAAAAAATCCTATCATGTATCGTTTATAAGATTGATGACATTAGTGATAGATCAATTACTTTTGATGCGTCATCCTCTAGCATTGTAGATGTATCAAATAATAGACTTACACTTACAAACCACGGTTTACTTGAAGGTCAACGTGTAACTTACAAAGCTGGTGGAGATAGATTCCAAGATGCTAGAGATTTGATCATTGCTAACATTGATCATATTGTTGAAGAGACTATCGGAGCTTTAAATGCAGCGTATCCATCACTTAATTACAGTGGAGCGACATGTGCTAGAGATACTAGACTTGTAATCGCTGCTTGGGCAAACGATCTCAAGTATGGTGGTAATTACTTTACACTAGCAGCAACTAACTCATATGTTGGTGGTGTTGTTAGTCAAGGTAACGCATATATTGATGCTGGAAATTTACTTAAAGATAATAAGAATCTAATTGCTGCTGAAGCAGTGTATCAAATGTTACAAGATGGAACAGTTGGTATTCCATCAGGTTTTGCTGGTGTACCTGGCGGTGATCAGAACTGTATTGACGATATTGTAGATGTTGTTGAAGCAATCGCATACAATTTAACATATGGTGCAAATAGTGAGGTATGGGATGCAGCAAATTTATACGTTAACACTGTACACCTAGACAATGAAGAGACACAGGCAATATGGGCGTTTAATAAAGCAAAAGAACTAGCAGCATCTATTATAATCAATCAAGATATTACAATCACAGGAAACCATGGATACACTCAAGTTAAGAACACTGGTGTAACGTTTGATGCAGCGATATGTGCAACTGTAGATAGTGCTATGGATACTTTGTTCAATATCGTGACAACTGCGATAAGCTCAGACAGTTTATCAACTGTCACAAGGACAAATCCAGCAAACTACATTGCACACATTGCTGGTGAAGAGACTGAGACAATATTTGCATTTAATAAGGCAAGAGACTTATGTAATCTAGCAGTAACAAACAGTTTACCAGCTGGTACATATACAACCATAGTCCCAACAACTGATTTAAGCATTACAACCGATTCTGGAGGGTGTACAGACGTTAAATCTGCAATAACCACATTATCTGGTATTATTACAAACGGTATTGACAATCCATCAACTCTTCCTACCTCAAACACAGGAAATTATCCAAATAATAGAACTGGAACTGCAATAGGTGGAATATCAAACAACGGAACATATTATGTGAAATATGTTGATGCAAATAATATAGAACTTGCAACAACTGAGGGAGGAAATGCTATTGATCTGACTGCAGTAGGAACTGGTGTTGGACACACAATCAGAATGTATATTGATGGTGTTAACGATACATTCTTACTCAGAACAAATGGTATTGCTATTGGTACTCAGATTGGTAAGACTGCTGCAAAGTCACAATTACTTGTAATAACTAATGGTTTAGTTACAAATCCAGCAACTTATACATTTGCTAATAATTCAATAACGTTCCTTACACCTCCTCTAGACGGAACTGAAGTTTTAGCGATGTACTATGATCGTCAGACTTACTCAGGTAGTTTCCAGTTAGATCAGATAGGAGATGAACTCAAAGCATTTGATGTAACTAATGGATTGACACCTGGTTCTGGATATAGCGATGGAACTTATACAAATGTACCACTCAAGAACAATCTTGGAAGTGGTACAGGTGGTACTGCTGATATTACAGTCACTAATGGTTCGGTTAGTAACGTTGTACTAAATGCTGCAGGAAATGGATACACATCTAATGATGTACTTGGTATTTCCGATGCTCGTGTTGGAGAACAATTAGTCAAGCATTTCATTCCTACAAATGGAACATATGATCCTGCTACAGGATCCATGGTATTGACTATTGGTTCTGGTCACGGTTTATTGGCACCAACAACTCACACAGCATCCACAGCAACATACGATCCTAATACAGGTTTGATGGTAGTAACTATTAACAGTCATGGGTTTGTAAATGGCGATCAAGTTAAATTTGCAGATAGTTCTATAACATTCAGTTGTGGATTTGGTGGTGCTACTGGTGCTGCTGCAGAGAAGGCATATCCTCGTTCTACTGACTACGCTTCTGATAGATGGTTGCAAGTATTTGACGTAACTGCAAATACATTCACTGTACAGATTCTTGATACTATCCCTTCCACTAACGTTGATCCACATACATTTGTATCAGCAGTATCAAACGGTATTAAGAAGGCAGTATCTACAGTTAGAATTGCAAACGAATCATTACAGTTTAGTTGTGGTTACAACGGTGGTGGTACTGCATCATATCCTCGTGCTACTGACCCACTGGGTACACAAGGTAAGATGAGAGATATACCTGTTGAGGCAATTGCAACTACTACTATTGAAGTCAATGCATTAAACGGAACTGCTCCTACCAACACAGACGCACATACATGGGTTGGGTTATCAACTTATCAGTTCCAACCAACTGGTATCACTTACACACCTGTTGATGGGAAGATGGTATTGACTAAAACTTCTCACGGAATGATTAAAGGTGATAGAATACAGTTTGCAAATAACTCTCTTACATTTACCTGTGGTTTAGATAATAATTCTACAAACCATACCTATCCTAGAGTTGGAGATCCAGCAGAGGGTGCTTGGTTAACAATTGATGAAGTAACAAATGATACATTCACTGTTTATGTCGGTGTATCATCTGATACATCAACTCATACTTTTGTGAGTGCCACTTCTACAGCTGTCACAAGAGCAGTTGTATCATACGGTGTCTATGCATATAGCAAAGGTGCTGACGCTGCATCATTAATGAGAACTAATCAGGAATTCATTGCTACTACTGCATATGGCAGAATGATGGCAAACAATGCGGGATTCTCTAGCAGTTATCAAGTTAAGTGTATTCGTGATACTAAGATCCTTATTGATGCTGTTTCTGACAACGTAGAGTTTGGTGGAAACGATGCAACATATGATGCAGCAAGTCTCTATGTTTCTACAGTTCACCTAGCAGATGAAGAAGCAGAGTCTATACAAGTATTCAATCACGCTAGAGATATATGTCGTGAGGTTATGCGTAACCTTACTGTTACTACAAATAGTTACACAGTCGGTACACAAATAAAAGACAATACAATCAGTAACGACTCTGGAAGCACATCATACTCAACTGCGTGTTGTATAGACGTAGCATCCACTATAAGCACTCTATGGAATATAGTTACTACAGCTGTTGGTTCTGGAACTCACCAATGGGCGGGCGGTACAGCAAGTAATGCAGTCCAGTCAGGTGGTAACTATGCACATACATTCGTATCTGCTGTAGCAAACGGTGTTACAAGTAACGTTGGTAACTTACCAAATCCAGTAACAAACGTAGCATATACTCCATCATCAGGTAATATGGTAATTACCTCTAATGGTCACGGTCTATCAACATCTAACACACTCACCATAGCTGACAATGCACTGTCCTTTACATGTGCTATGGATGGAAATACAGCAACGAAGACTTATCCAAGATCTACTGACCCTGTATCTGGACAAACTATTACTATTACAAACACATCCACTAATACTATCACAGTCAACGTTGGAGCATCACCTATAGTCAATCATAATGTGACTGATGCGAGTTATGTACCTAGTACAGGTGTACTAGTATTAACTATTGGTTCTGGTCACGGTTTGACTGCAGGAACAAGTATTAAGATCGCTGCTAACTCATTGACATTTACATGTGCACGTGACAACTATGCTACTAACCATACATATCCAAGATCAACTGACCCATTCTATGACACTGCAATAAATCTAACTTCTGTAGATACGACAACAATAACTATGAACGTTGGTACGACTGGGGATTTATCTGGTATTACTAGGACTTCTGCATCTCAACCATACTTCCAAATTGGAGTTGATACAGTAACATTTGACGGTACTGATACAACATTTACTGCACAGGTAGGCGGTAGTACACAAGTACTACCAGCAAGTGATAACTTCTTAATATTCTTGAATAGTACTTTCCAAGTTAAAGGTACAACAGAGTCATACACATACACAGGAAGCACATTAACCTTTAATGAACCACCAGTACCAGGTATGGACTTCTATGGATTCTATCTTGGTAAGTTAACTTTACTTGATGAGATTGCACCATTCTTTGATAGTTCTAAGAAAACTTTTGTTATGAAGAGTGAGACAGAACCATTCTCATTAGAATCGGATAATCCATCAGTAGAGGCACAGAACAATCTACTAATATTCCTTAATGGAATATATCAGGAACCTGGCGTTGCATATTCATTAACTGGTTCTATTATCGAGTTTAGTGAAGCACCTAGAGCAGGGTCAACATGTAATATGTTTATCTTCACAGGTTCTTCTGCTGACGTATTAATTAGTAATACATTCAATGCTCTTGATATAGGAGATAGATTGCAAATTGCAAGTGAAGGTTCTGATAGATCAATCGCTAAAATTTCTAGTTCTATCACGATTGATAGTTATGAATATACTGGTTTGAAACCAACAACTGCAGTATTTGTTGCAACAGTTGTAAATGGTGTGGTAACTCAGGTTAATATCACTGATCCTGGTTCAAACTATGAAGTTCCACCAATCCTTGTATTTACAGGTGGTGGAGGTGAAGGTGCATTTGCAGAAACTGTTATTGAGCAAGGTAGTGGTAAAGTTCTTGACGTTATCAATTTGAATGGTGGTGCAGGATATACTCAAGGAACTCCTACAGTAAATCCAACTCATCCTATGGCGATTGAAAGAAAACAAAGAAATAGAATTATTTCTAATTCTAAGAATCTTGCCAACTCTTACTTAACCTCAACACTTTCTCAATCTGGAACTACTATCAATCTTAAAAATGTTTGGTACAATTCCTCACAGAAGAATGGTTTCCCAGATGAGGGTGAGGTATTAATACCATTCTATGATACAACTGTTACTCCAAACAGATGGAATGCGGAAAGAATTTTATTTGGTGCAAAAGATGTTTCTGGTAATACCTTAACAGTTGCAACTGGTGGTAGGGGTTATCTAGGAACAACTGCTGCAGAACATGCTGTGATAACAGGAACTTATAGTTCTAGTGGAACTGCGTGTACAGTAACAACATCAAGTAATCATTTCTTCTCTACAGGTCAGACAATTTATCTAGACTTTACAAGTGGAACAGGTTTTGACGGAACCTACATAGTTACCGTCACAGGAGCGACTACATTTACAGTTGAGTTCCCATTCTCTAGGACAACAAGCGGAAACGTGAGTCTTCTCCCAGAAGTTCGTCTAAGATCCTTATAAATAACCAATAAAGCTTATATTGCGATGGCATTAGTTACAGACAAATTTAGAATATACGCTGCAGAGAGCTTTAGGAATACTTTAACTGCGACAAATAAAGTTTACATGTTTGTAGGTAGAGCAAAATCTTGGGGTAGTTCAGACGTACCTCCTACAGGAGAACCTATTGATAGTTTTGAGTATGCAAGAACATCTTATGGTGACTCTGTTGCTTTTAAACGTGTTGATGTATCTGATACTGCATTAGTAGTTCCTAGAGTTGATTGGATAGATCCTACTAACACAACTGGTGGAATAGGACGTACATATTCAATGTACAAACCAGATTATGCACCAACAAAAACAACTGCTAATGGTGCATCTAGATTATATGATAGTAACTTCTATGTAATGAATAGTAGTTTCAATGTTTATAAGTGTCTTTATAATGGGCAGACACCAACATACCCAAGAGGACGTCCCTCTTTGGTAGAACCCACTGGAACTTCAAGCACTATTATTGAAACATCTGATAGTCCTGGCGTTTACTCTTATCGTTGGAAGTATCTTTATACTATTGACGCTGATAACATTCTAAAGTTTGTTACATCTGAGTTTATTCCAGTGTTATCAAACAGTCTTGTACAGTCTGCTGCAAACGCAGGATCTATTGATACTGTTGTTGTTGAGAATGCTGGTGCTGGATATAACAATGGTACTTATACCAATGTTCCTATCCGTGGTGATTATGAAATAAATGGTGGTACACAGGCACTATGTACTATAACTGTTGTTTCTGGTTCTGTTTCTACAGTAACCATTACACAGGCAGGATCTGGATATAGTTTTGCATCTATTGATGTTAGTCTTATTCCTAATATTGGTAATGGTACTGGTGCAGATCTTGATGTTGTACTTCCTCCTAACAATGGACATGGTTATGATGCTGTAAGAGAATTAGGTGCATATCGTTTAATGTTTGCCAGTAAGTTAGAAACAACTAGTGCATTCGTTGATTTTCCTAATGATTTAACTTATAGAAGAGTTGGTCTTGTATTAAATCCAACTGATTACAACACTACAACTGTTTGTAGTCAGAATACTAGATCTGCTGTTAAAGCATTGATATTCCCACAAACAGGTTCTGGAGCACCTAGTGGTAATTTTGCAACTGGCGAAACTATCACACAAGCAACCACTGGTGCAAAAGGATTCGTAGTTTCTTATGACTCCATAACTAAAGTATTGAAGTATTATCAGGATGTTACTGATGGTACTGTAAATGGAAACGTTATAGCGTTCTCTGGTAATTATCAAATTACATCAGGAACAAATAACTATACAGCAACTCCAGATTCAACATTTGGAACATCATCCGTTCCATTATCACAGATAACTATAGGTGTATCTGTTTATGAATTAGGTTTATCATTCGTCGCTGGTTATGCCAACGAAGAAGTTGAGTTAAACTCAGGTGAAATACTTTACATAGATAATCGTATCCCGATCACTCGTTCGGCAGACCAAAACGAAGAGCTCAAAGTAGTAATTGAATTCTAAATGGCACAGAATACTAATCTGAATATAGCTCCCTATTATGACGACTTTGATTCGGCAAAAGGGTTCCTAAAAGTATTGTTCAAACCTGGTTATCCAGTACAGGCAAGAGAACTAACTACTTTGCAGAGTTTGCTGCAGAATCAAATTGACACGTTTGGTCAAGGAGTATACAAAGAAGGTTCCATGGTGGTGCCTGGTGGAATTACATTGAACAATGATGTTCCTTGTCTTCTTATCCAGAACAGTTATCTTAACCTTGATGTAGAAAATTATCGTACTGCTCTTGATGGTAAAATTATAAAAGGTTCTACATCAGGTGTACGTGCACGTATTCTATTTTCAATTAGTGCGACAACATCTACTAGAAATAATATTACTTTCTATGTTAATTACTTAGAAAAAGCATCAGACAATGTAACAAGTACATTTACTGATGGAGAGACATTTACATGTGAAGAGGATATAACATATTCCACTACAACTATTGCTGCTGGAACACCCATGGCACAGTTGTTAAATTCTAGTTCAAACTCTAGAGGTTCTACTGCTAATATTGGTAATGGTGTTTATTTTGTTAGAGGTTACTTTGTAACAGTTGCAGAACAAACTCTTATATTAGATCAGTATGGTACAAGTCCATCTTACAAAGTTGGTTTAAAGGTAGAAGAAAGAATTATAACTGCTGATGAAGACGCAACGTTATATGATAATGCTATAGGAAGCACAAATTTCTCAGCACCTGGTGCAGATAGATTTAAGATCAACTTAACATTAGTTAAAAAAGTCGTTTCAGCACCTAACTCTGCTGACTTTATTGAGTTACTTAGAACTAATATTGGTAAGATTGAAAAGAAGGTAGAACGTAGTGATCTAAGTTTTATCAATGATATTCTTGCCACTAGAACTAAAGAAGAGTCTGGAAACTATTACGTCAAGAAATTTAAACTCGATGCTAGAGAAAGTTTAGATGATGGATTTAACAATGGTGTATATGCTGCAACAGATACAACATCTGCTGGCACTACCCCTAGTGAAGAGAATGTTGCTATTCAATTATCTTCAGGTTGTGCATATGTTCAGGGTTACAGAACTGAGAGGATATCAACAACATATAAAGAAATAGATAAACCACGTACATTTGAGACAGAATTAAATCAATCTCTTACATCTGATTTTGGTAACTATATTCTCACTACTAATCAGCATCAAGCACCTACACTATATGAAACTATAGAACTTAGGGATGCACTGACTGCTACACCTGGCACACCAGCTGGTACAGTCATTGGTCAAGCAAGAGCAATAAACTTCTCTTATGAATCTGGAGCAATTAATAATCAAAGTTCGGTTTACCGTACAAATGTCATAGACACACAGTTCTACGTTAAAATAGTAGCGACAGGTAGTGTTACATGGACAGCTGGAAATCTTTTATATGGTGCTACTAGTGGTGCTGTAGGTTTTGTTGTATCTGGTAGTGGTACTACTGGATATCTCTATGAGACTAATGGTGAGTTTGTAGCAGGAGAAGTTTTAAAAACAAACAATGCACAAGGTAGCACATTTGCAACCATTGCATCTGGTGGTGTTAGAAAATATGGTTTTGGTGATGTAAAATCTTATGCTTTTAATAGTGGTGGTGGAACTGCTGATGCAGTATTAGATGTCAAGGTAGCATTACCTGGCTCAGGTCCTATTGTCTCAGGTATAAGTGGATCTGGTGCATCTCAAACTGCAACTATCACATCCACATTGTCTAATTTTGCGTCTCAATTGAGAATAGGAGACGTAATAGAATTTTCAAATGCTAACTTAGCACATAAATGTAAAGTTACTGCAGTCACTAATAATTTCACATTTACTATTCAAAAAGTTGAAGCTGGTGCTGGTGCATTAACTAATAGTGCACTTACAAGTCCTATTATAAGAACTCGTCCAGAAATTAAGGAAGCAAATAAAAAGAAACTCTTAACACCACTAGGGTTTGCTGCGGTTAAGAATACAAATAATAACAACACACAAAACCCTGCTGGTTACTATAGAATCAGTGTTAGCACAACTGTTAATGGTAGCGGTGAAGCATCTGCAAACGCAGGAGCAGGATTACTATGGAAGAATGGTGGTGATAATGATGACTTCCAAGTTATCATCACATCAGGAACTGGAGATGGTGATATATTATCATCTGGTAATGGATTTAGTATAAGTGGTACAAGTGCTAATACACAGACTATTGCGTTGACTGGTTTATCTAATGGTGGTGGAAATATAACAATTACTGGAACTGTCTATTCATCTGACAGGTCAGCAAAAGCAAAGACCACAGAACGTATGAAGGTTCTTAAGATTGATGATACAACTGGTAGTGCTGTAAATAATTTAACAACTGTAGCTGGTGGTTTTGGTAGTAGAGTAGACGACTCTAGTATATCTCTTGGTACTGCTGATGTATTTAAAGTCAAAGCAGTATTTGAGTCTAAGAATGGAAGTGATCCAGTAATACCTAATTTCCAATATACAAACTTACTTGGAACTCTTGCTATAGATGATGTAATTGAAGGTGATAGTTCTGGATCTAGAGCAAGAATAGTATCTACTACAAGTAATTACATTTACTATGTACCTGTTGAGGATGACGTATTTACTGCTGGAGAAACAATAACTGCACCTACTGCAACCCTTAAAATTACAGGTAGTGTAGATAGTGGTTCAACAAACATTACTAGTACATATGATCTAGACGATGGACAGAGAGATCAATATTATGATTACTCTAGGATTGTAAGAAAACCAGGTTTTGCTGCACCCACACATAAAATACTTATTATCTTTGATAGATTCCTTACCACTAATGGATCAAGTCCATACACAGTAGATTCATATCCTACATCTGAGTATAAAATTATTCCAAAATATGAGTCTGATAAGTTGAGAGACATGATCGACTACAGACCAATCGTTCCTGAGAAGTTAACAGGAACTGGTAGTCAGGCATCTCCATATACATTAAGTCAAACAAAATTCTTTGACTTTGCAAATAGGGCGTTTACTGGTAACTTAACTGGATTACCTGGCATAGGCGATACTACTATCTTAAGTTTACAATATTACTTACCACGTGTTGATAAGGTATACATGAGTAAAGATAGTGTTATTCAAATAGTTAAAGGTGCACCTAGCACAAGACCTCAAGCACCTGAGGATGTTGAAGACGCCATGTTATTAGCAACTGTACAATACAGTGCATACGTGTTTGATATTGATGAAGATGTAACTATAGAAGAAACAAACTATAAGAGATATACATTTAGAGATATTCAATATCTAGAAGACAGAATTAAAACTCTGGAGTATTACACTCAATTATCTTTACTTGAAAGTGAAACTGCAAGTATGGAGATTAGAGATGTTAGTGGTCTTAGCAGATTTAAAAATGGTTTTATAGTTGATAACTTTGCAAGTCTTGCTACTGCAGATACATTACATCCTGACTATAGAGTATCAACTGATTTTGAACAGGGTTATGTTAGACCAGCACACTACACAACTCAAGTACCTCTTACATACAGTACAGCTTCGCAAAACGTTACACAGACAGATGATATCATAACACTTCCATATACATCTTCTGTATTAATTGACCAACCATATGCATCAGCTGTGGAAAACGTCAACCCATTCAACGTGTTTACATATGTTGGTGACATAGAGTTATATCCAGAATCAGATAATTGGGTAGATACAACATCATTAAATCCTATCCAAGGACCTGTCACAGAGGGTAATTTCTTAACTACAGTTAGAGAATTTAACGCTGATCAGAATGGATTTTCTCCAATACAATGGAACTCTTGGAAAACAACTTGGACAGGAACATCCACAACTCAGAATGTTGGTGCATGGAGAGGTGGCGGTGGTAAAGGTAGACAACAGCAACGTAGAACTGTTACTACAACTGCTACAACAACCACCAAGCAAACTAGAACTGGTATTAGATACAGAGTTACACCTGTAGTTGAACAACAGTCTCTTGGTAGTAGAGTTGTATCTGTTGAGCATATTCAATTTATGCGTTCTAGAAATATTGAATTTACATGTCAGAAACTAAAACCAAGGACAAAGTTCTTTGCATTCTTTGATGGTATTGCATTACCTAAGAAGTTGGTAACACCAAAAATTATGGGTGTTATTAAAGATCCATCTACTGATGCACAGACAAATAATATTCCATTCCAGATTGGTGAAACTGTACATGTTAAAAAAGGAAATGGTAAATTTAGATTCAAGGCAAGAGTATCATCACCTAATGATGTATTCTCAATTAACCCTCTTGATGGTACAGATATCAGTGCTACTGCAGACTATACTTCTAACCTAGCATTTATTAATGTTGATACTAAATCTCTTGCAGATCAAGCAAAAGGAACTTACTACGGATCACCAAAACTAAATGATTACTTAGTTGGTGAGACTAGTGGTGCTGTTGCAAAAGTATCTAATAAAGATATGGTTACTGACAAACAAGGTAATCTTAGAGGTTCATTCTTTATTGATGCACCCAATACTGCGGGTAATCTTAAGTTTAAGACAGGTACAAAACTATTCAGACTTAGTGACTCTGCCTCTAATAGTAAGGTTGTTGGTATATCTGATTCTAACGGTGAGGCAGAATTTGAGTCATCTGGTATATTGCAGACTACACAAGAGACAATCATCTCTGTTAGAAATGCTAAGATTACATCTGAGGATCAGTATGATTCCAGAACATTAACTAGTGTTACTGAGACATCTGCAGAAGAGACAAGATGGACTGACCCACTTGCACAAACATTCTTGATTGAAGATTCTAATTTAGAAGGTGGAGTATTCTTAACTAAGATTGACTTATTCTTCCAACAGAAAGATGCTGAGATTCCTGTAGCGATTGATATTAGAACTGTAGAAAATGGTACTCCTACACAAACAGTATTACCATTCTCTAAGGTAGTTAAGCAAGCAGCTGATGTATTTACATCTACTGATGCTTCAGTGCCAACAACATTTACATTCAAAGCACCTGTATTCATTCCATATAGGTCTGAGCATTCTATGGTGGTTACATCTGACTCTAATCAGTTCAAGGTATTCATTTCACTTCTTGGTAAGGATGCGATTGATGCAGCACATCAAGGTGAGAAAATATCTGAGCAACCATATATCGGTGTTCTATTCAAGTCACAAAACGCATCTACTTGGACTCCTTCTCAGTTTGAAGATCTAATGTTTAAGATGTACAGAGCAGAGTTTACACTTCCAACAACAGCAGCACCTAGTAAACTTATACTAGAGAATGCACAGTTAGGAGAACAGAATGGTGGTTATCTAAACCTTGCAACGAATACACTCAAGACTACATCTGGTAGTGATGAGATTAGAGTATTCCACGGTAATCATGGTATGCAATCTGCATTGAACTATGTTAAGGTAACAGGAGTAACTTCAGAGGTAGCAGATACTTCTATCAATATGAGTGGTAATTTTACAACCACTGGAACAACTTTGACAGTTGCAGATGCTTCTCAGTTCCATACAACAATAGGTGGATCTGCTGTTAGTTCATCTAATCTTGGATTTATTAAGATACTTGGAACTGCTGAAGATGGTAGTGGTGATGAAATTCTTGCATACGAAGGAATATCTGGTAATGATATTACTATTAACTCTGCTGGTAGAAACCATAATGGTACATCAGGTTCTGGAACTGGACTAGCACACGCAGACAATGCAGTGGTACAGTGCTACAACTTTGATGGTATACCCCTAACATTGGTTAATACTACACACAATTCTACTACAGGTGGACTTATATCAATTAATAGTCCTCATAGTTATCATCTTAAAATTACAAATAAGACTGCTACTACTGGTATTACTGGTGGTGGATCTAACATAACTGTATCTCAGAACGTTCCATGGGATGCAATTACACCTCAGATCCAGAGTCAATTAGAACCTAAGACCAGTATGGTCACTAGATTATTAGGAACAAGTGGAACATCTTGTGGTCCTTTCCCATCTGGTGCTAGTGCTGAGACATCATTTACAAAAGATACTACTTACATTGACGTTACTGTTGGTGAGGAGAACTACTTTGGTGCTACTAAGGTTGTTGCAAATGAACTAAATGAAATTAATAGAATGAATAGTACAAAGTCATTAACTATGGAGTTGAACCTAAGTTCTGAAGTTTCACACTTATCTCCTGTAGTTGACTTAACTAGATGCTCAGTTATTACACACGCTAACCAATATAACAATATTGAACCTACTACTGGTATCGGTGGAGAGTGTGCAGGAAACTACATCACTAAAGTTGCAAGACTAGAGAAGAGTGCTACTGGACTAAAAGTTATGCTTGCTGCTAATACATTTACACAATCTAAGATAGTTGTTATGTATAAGTTAGTCCCAGTTGGATATACAGGTAACTTAGATGAACTAGAATTTAGATTCTTCAATAGTACAGGTGTACCAGATAACGGTTCTTTAGTTCCACAAAACGATTTGACTACATTTACAGATTATGAGTATTCTATAGAAGACACAGATGAGTTTGATGCTTTCCAAGTCAAGATCAGTTTACTCAGTTACAATCAACCATACATACCTAGAGTTAAAGATTTCAGAGGTATCGCGTTAGCATAATGGAATTAATGCCAGTTGAAGGACATACATCATTGGGCAGAGATCCAGAGTCAAATGCGATTCTAAATACAGATGTTTCTGGGTATGATGCTTATTTAAAAGCAAGAGAGAACGCAAAGAAAAAAGACAAAACTTTGACTGATTTACAGGCAGAAGTTGCGGAACTAAAAGAAATAGTAAAAGGTTTAGTTATAAAAGAGGATAAATAATCAGGAGCTAAATAAATATAGGAAATTCTTTGAACTATGGCTTCTGCTGTATCCAACCTCATAATCTATCAGGGTGCTGATTTTATCACCGATTTCACTATCGAGAATGATAATGGAACTCTGTTCGACTTAACTGGATATTCAGTAGCATGTCAAATAAAGAAGCACTATACTAGTAGTACGTCCACTACTGTGACTGGAGCAATACTGACTCCTGCAACTGCTGGACAGGTTCAATTATCTCTTGGCAACGCTGTCACTACCGCAATGAAGGCGGGGAGATATGTATATGATGTAGTTATTACTTCGACCACTGGGCAAAAGACGCGAGTGTTAGAAGGTTCTGTAAGCGTACTTGAGGGAGTAACACTCTAATGGCAAGACTAAGATTTGGTGATCAATCAATTCCAAAGGTAACACGTGTCGCTGCTGGTGGCGGTGGTGGTTCACTTGGTGGACTGTCTGATGTAGATTTGACAGACACATCTCAAGGTGGATTAGCAAACGGATCAATGCTTGTCTACGATCAAGCACAAACAAAATTTGTAGCAACAAATGTCTTAAGTAACGTGACAATCAATGGAGGTAGCTTCTAATGGCATCAAATATCCTAATTAAAAGGAGTACTGGATCAGTTGCACCAGGTACTATTACGTTCGGTGAACTAGCAGTAACAACAGGTGCTAACGGTACACAAGCAAACGCAGGAGACCGTGTATTTGTCGGAGACAATAACGGTGCTGCTCAGGTTGTAGGTGGTAGATATTTTATGGATATGTTAGATCATGTCCATGGTACACTTACAGCGAGTTCATCTGTCTTAGTAGATAGTAACTCAAAAATAGATCAATGGAATGTTGACGACATTACTCTTAATGCAAATGTCATTACAACATCAACCACTGATGCAGATTTAATTTTCCGTGCCAATGGTACGGGTAAACTCGTCATCGAAGACGGGCAAGAATTAGAATTCGGAACAACTGGTGATGTAGAACTCGTCTTTACAGATGGAGATGCAGCATTAGATATCAAGAGAGCTGCTGGTTCTCCTGATTTACGTATACAGGATGATATGCGTCTGTACTTCGGTACTAATAAAGACGGTGGAATCCGATATGATGAAACAACTCTTGATAAAGTAAGAGTAGATGGTGCTGATTGGGAATACGATAATGGCGTTGCCATTAAAGTTTCTGATGTAACTGCATCTACTTCAAGTACAACTGGTGCCTTCCAAGTCGCTGGTGGAGCGGGTATCGCTGGTAAAGCCTCTGTAGGGTCTCTCCTCGTTGAAGGGGATGCTACAGTAGGAGATGCCTCTGGCGATAATCTGACTGTTAACTCCACTACGGTTTTTGCGAATGGCGTTACCTTCAACGGAACAACAAGTATAAACGCTGATATATCGCAAACAGGACAGTTCACAATCGACAGTCTGAAGATGGATGGCAATGTTATCTCTACTACCTCTGGTACTGAGATGATTCTTGACCCGTTTCCAGCTGGTGGTGACGCTGAAGGTTTAGTTATTATTAAAGGTGACTTACAGATTGATGGTACTACAACAACTGTTAATAGTGCTTCAATGTCTGTTAATGATCCTACTATTGAGTTGGGAGACCCAACATCTGTATTGACCTCTCAAGGCTCTACTGCCTCAGGAGCAACTACAATTGTGGTTGATAAAGTAACTGGAATTGCTGCAGGAGACGCAATCACTGCTGCATCTGGAATACCTAGTTCAACAACAATTTCTAGTATCAATACTGGAACTAAGACTCTTACATTGTCTCAAGCAACCAATGCTATCATTGCATCTGGTACTACATTAACCGTTACTAGATCTAGTAATGATGCATTAGACCGTGGTGTTAAAGTACACTACTACACTGGTGCAGCTGCTAAATTTGGTTTCTTCGGTTATGACCGTACAGGTGGTGCTGATGGAAACGGTGCATGGACATTTATTGAAGATGCAACGGATACAGGAACTGTATTTGGTGTAACAGGTAATCGTGGTACAGTTGTACTAGGAGACCTAGAATTAGATACAGACTTAGAAGTACAGTACGGTGGTACTGGTGTAAGTCAATTTGTTGCAAATGGTATACCTTACGGTAACAATACTGGAGCATTACAAGTAACCTCAGCTGCTAACATGGCATCACCTGGCACAGGTGACGATGCCACAACTTCCTATCAGGTACTAACAGTCACTTCTGGTGGCGTTCCTGTATGGACAAATACCCTCGATGGTGGAACTTTCTGAACTACATGAACATGAACGTACAAATTGTTATTAACACATTACAAAAGAAAATTTCTGAACTGACTTTAACAAATGTGATGCTGGAGGCACAAATCGCTGATTTGCAAACTCAGTTAAATACTATAACCGAACAAAATTCTAATGAGAATGCTTTAGATGGCAACGAGAATCAAGCTAAAGAGATCGAGCACAGCAGCAGCGGCTCCGACGACTTCCACACTCCTTGATGGTGAAGTTGCGGTAAACACCGCTGATAAAAAGATCTACGTCAGAGACGGCTCTAATATAGTCGAGGTAGCAAACGCTGAACCTGCAACTGGTGAAATCACCACTGCGATGCTTAATGCTGACATCACGAATGGTCAGGGTAATACTTATTATGTCGCATCAGTAGGATCAGATAATGATTTGCTAGGTCATGGTAGTGCTAATGGTAAACATCCAGACACTCCATTCCTTACAATAACAAAGGCACTTACCAAAGCAACATCTGGTGACTGCATCATGATTGCACCAGGTGAATTCCAAGAAGTATTTCCACTAACAATTCCTGATGGTGTTACAGTACGTGGTACAAACTTACGTGCGACAAAGATAAAACCAACGAATGCAACGCAGAGCAATAACGCAATAGTTCTAAATGGTGATTGTCAAGTATCTGATTTGACAATTAAAGATTTTTTATATGATAGTAGTGGTGATACTGGGTACGGTTTTGTATTAGGAACATCAGTAGATTCAACTACAAGTCCTTATGTTGAGAGAGTTACAGTAACAACTAAAGGTAGTGTAGTATCTGGTTCAGATCCTTATGGATTTGCACAAGGAGATGCAGGACGTGGTGCTAAGCTTGATGGTGCCAACATATCTTCATCCTCACAACATGCTTCTGTACTATTCAACGAATGTACATTTATTACACCTGGTAATATTGGTTTAATTGCAACTAATGGTATTAGAGTCGAGTGGTTAAATTGCTTCAACTATTTTGCATCTATTGGTGTACAAGG